>ERZ1034691.1362-NODE-1362-length-15908-cov-16.414559_pt1 | contig 15908 bp, 14 predicted proteins | sample MGYA00520638_ERZ1034691 | MGnify/ENA primary metagenome ERZ1034691 (study PRJEB33766, sample SAMN09781763) | gut metagenome | biome: gut microbiome | host: Homo sapiens | place: Madagascar | study: EMG produced TPA metagenomics assembly of the PRJNA485056 data...
CACGCCCAGCAGGCTCAGCCAGAAGCTGGGCTTTTTGTATTTCAGGATAGACAGGATCCTCTGCTTCACGCTGACCTCGCCGAAGGCCACAGGGCTGGCTGCAAAGTGGGCACGGCGGCTGGAGCAGCGCAACAGGGCGCTGGAATAGGCCTTCCGCTCATCCAGCTCCATGAAGCAGATGACCCGCTCGTCACAGGCGGTCTCGATATCCTTGCACAGGAGGATATAGGCCACCCATACCAGGGGATTGAACCAGTGCAGAGCCAGGGCCAGGAAGCCGATCATCTTGATCCAGTGGTCCCCCTTGTCCAGGTGGGTCCGCTCGTGGGCAAGGATGTTCAGGCGGCTCTGGCTGTCCATGCCCATGGGGATATAGATTTTCGGCTTGATAAAGCCCAGAATAAAGGCCGTCTCGATCTTGTCGCTTTCCCAGCCGCCCCGGATCCGGATAGCGTCCCGGACCTGGTTTTTCAGCTTCAGGTAGGAGATCAAACTATAGATGGCAAAGCATGCCGCAATGACGGCCCAGACCCAGGGCAGAACAGCCGCCCATTTCAGGCTGGAAATTTTGGCAAAGGACAGCGTAAATTCCGGCTGAAGGCTCAAATCGCTGCGAATCTCAATGGGCAGCAGCAGGCGGATGCCTGCCAGCAGCCACAGGTAGCAGATATATTTTTTGGGGGTTTTCAACAGCACCAAGCGCAGCAGAAGCACCGCAAAAATCAAAATGCTTCCGTGAATGCTGGCGGTGAGAAGATTCTGCAAGAAGCGTTCCACGGTTGTTTCCTCCTTTGACCGATCATTCCTTGTACTCGTCAATAAAGGCCTGCAGCTGGTCCATCTCCCGCTGGGAGAGCCGCCTGGATTTGGAAAAGGCCGCAATAAAGGCAGGCATGGATCCTTCGAAGGTCTCCTCCATCATCTCTTCCAGCCGGGAGGCCTGGGCCTGCTCCTTGGAAATCAAGGAAGATACAATGGTGTTTTCGTTTTTCAGCACTCCCCGCTCAGACAGCCGGCGGATCACCGTGTAGGTGGTAGCCTTGCTCCAGCCCAGTTGTTCCCGGCACAGCTCCACCAGCTTGCCGGAGGGAATGGGCTCATGCTCCCACAATATCAGGCAAAAGCGGTACTCACTTTCAAAAATCTTTGGGGTTTCCATTGGTCATGACTCCTTTCAGTTGAATGCATTAAACTAGCTTGTATTGAGTTTAACAGATTCAACTGAAATTGTCAAGCCTTTTCTGCAACACCGCAATAAATCGTAAAAATTGAGGGGCGGCCAATGGCCGCCCCGAAATAGGTTTGTTCAATTACTGAATATTCAGCTGATGTTTCAGTGCCGTTTGCAGCGTAGCCGAAAAATTGATCCCGGCCCGCTCCGCCATATCGTTAAGCCAGGAGGGCACTGTCAGGGTCTTTTTCACGGCCCTATTGTCGAAAAATTTCCGATATTCCACCGTATCACAGGGAATAAAGTTCACGAATTCATTCTTTTCCACAGGGATATCATGGATAGAGGACGGCCTGGGGATCGTTTCTCCCTTTTGCTCCATTTCATAGAGCGTCAGGCACAGCACATCATTTGCCATCTGGATTCCCTCCCCCAGGGTCTCTCCAGAGGTAAAACAATTGGGTAGATCCGGAAAATTGATAGAGTACCCGCAGTCTTCTTCCGTAAAAACAGCGGGGTATACGTATTTTGCCATAGTGAATTCTCCTTTCCCGGCAAGAAAACAATATTATTTGATACCGGCGGCACACCTGATGGATTTCAGGGTTCCTTTCGGGACCTCCTGGGTCTTGTGTCTGCCTACCGGAAAGGTATTTCCGGTTTTCGGACTATACCATAGTGTATGGTTTGCACCCTCTTTATACACAACACACCCGGCGGCTAAAAGTTCTCGCTCCAATTCGCTGTACTTCATCCCGCACCGCCTTTCTCTTTCTTTTCTATAGTATAGCACGTGTGAGCACGTGTGTCAAGAGAAATCACATAAGGGCGGCCAATGGCCGCCCCGAAATGGATGGTTCTTATAGAGTGGGTATTGCGGAAAATTGGAGGATATTTCGCGGTGAGTTCAATCCCACAGGCAGCTCCAGTTCTTGGCGAAGTATTCTACACCGGAATAAACCGTGGTGAGAACGATGACAGCAGACACAATGCCGCCGATGAGAGCATTGGCTGGGAAAATCAGCCACAGGATCAGCCCTACCATGGTGCTGGCAGTTTTGACCTTGCCGCTCCAAGCAGCAGCAATCACCTTGCCCTTGGGGGCAGCCACCAGGCGCAGACCGGTGACTGCAAATTCCCGGGTGAGAACGATCATCAGCGCCCAGGCTGGGAACCGGCCCCACTCCGTAAACATGGTCATGACGGCGATGGTCAGCAGCTTATCCGCCAGAGGGTCCAGGAATTTGCCGAAATCCGTGACCTGGTTGCAGCGGCGGGCAATCTGGCCGTCCAGGAAGTCACTGAGGCTGCCCAAGATGAAAATACCCAGGCTGACCCACATCCATAGGGACCGGAAGCCTTCGCTCATATAAAGGGTCCACATCATCACGGGGATGAGTACCACCCGGAAGAGGGTGATCTTACTGGCAGTTGTCATTTTTATGCCTCCTGTACATAGCCGGTCAGGTCTCCGTCTACCGTGCCATCAACGGTGACCATGACAAAATCGCCCTCGTGCAAGGGCTCCTCGCTGCCGATCCAGACCCGGCCGTCAATGTCCGGAGAATCGGCATAGGTGCGTCCATAGAACTGCTCCTGCTCCTCGTCGTAGCCGTCCACCAGGACTTCCAGAGTCTTTCCGATCTGGGCGGCGTTATATTCATCCATGATCTGGGACTGGATCATCTCCAGCGTGTCCGCCCGCTCCTTGGCCACCTCTTCATCCACATGGTCCATGGTGGCGGCGGGGGTACCCTCCTCCGGGGAAAAAACGAAAGCACCCACTCGTTCCAATTTCTGCTCCCGCAAGAAGTCGCAGAGCTCCTGGAACTCCTCCTCCCCTTCTCCCGGCAGTCCGGTGATCAGGCTGGTGCGGATGACAAGACCGGGGATACGCTGACGAAGCTTGGCAAACAGATCCACAATCAGCTTCTTATCGCCCCGCCGGTGCATAGTGGAGAGGATCTTGTCGTTGCAGTGCTGGATGGGGATATCCAGGTACTTGACGATTTTGGGTTCGGTAGCCAAAACCTCAATGAGCTCGTCATCGATCTCATCGGGGTACACGTAATGGACTCTGATCCAGTGAAGGCCGTCGATCCTGCACAACTCCCGCAAGAGCTTGGGCAACAGGCGTTTGTGCTCCGGGAAGTCGGTGCCGTAGCGGCTGGTGTCCTGGGCTACCACAATGAGCTCCTTGGTGCCATTGGCCGCCAGCACCCGGGCCTCATACAGCACGTCGTCCAGTTGGCGGCTGCGGTACTTACCCCGGAGATAAGGAATGATACAGAAAGCGCAGCGGTTGTTGCAGCCCTCGGCGATCTTGATGTAGGAGAAGTGCTCCGGAGTGGTCATCACTCGCCCCACCTCTTCCTCCGGGGCATCAATGGAGCCGAAATCCACCACACTGTGGCCGGAAAGCAATTGTTCGATGGCAGGGACGATCTTGGTATAGCTGCCGGTGCCCAGAATACCGTCCACCTCGGGCATCTCCTTCAGGATATCCCCCTGATAGCGCTGGCTCAGGCAGCCGGTGACCAGGATCTTGCCCACCTGGCCCTCTGCCTTCAACGCGGCAGTGGAGAGAATGTAATCAATGGCTTCGCTCTTGGCGGAGTCAATAAAGCCGCAGGTGTTGATGACCACCACATCGCTGCCGGGAAGGTCCGGGAGCACCGTGTGTCCCGCCTCCCGGACCCGGTACATCATCCGCTCGCAGTCCACCTGGTTCTTGGCACAGCCAAGAGAAATAAATCCGATATTTGCCATAGTTAGTAATCTTCCTCCGGGAATTCATCTGTATCAAATGAAAGATTTTGCATTGCTCTGCGGATGGTGCCATAGCTGTGGCCCCGGCGCAGGAGGGCATCAATGGCCCGCTTTTGGGCCTTAGGGTCATCCTGCTTTCCGGACAGTCGGGACCGGAGAAATGCCGCAATGGCCTCCTCCTGGTCCGGGTAGTCTTCCAGTGCCTCGTCCCACAGCTCCTTGGGTATCCGCTTTTCGTAGAGGACCTGCTTGGCCCGCTGGAGGCCATAGCCTTTGGCAATGCAGCCGCGGACAATGGTCTCGGCAGTGCTGCCGTCGTCCAGGACCTTCATATCACTGAGCCATGCCACAGCCATTTTGGCATCCTTAGGGGTCTCCCCCTTCTGAATGAGCCGGTTTTCCAGGTCTTTTTGGGATACGTTGGCGGCGGAAACGATCCGAACCGCCCGCATCTTGGCGGAAACTTCCGCGGCGCTTGTTTGCAGCCGCCGGAATTCTTCCTCCGTAAAGTCTTTGCCTGTATAAATGCCAAAATCCTCTAGGGTCTGCCGGTAGAGCCGCAGCACTGTGCCGTCCTCAAAACGGACGGTGTAGCGGCCGGACCGGTCCGGGGATGTTTTAAAAAGCTCAATCCTCATCGCTGAAATCGTCAGCTTCCACAGCTACCGCCTTTTCGGCAGCCTTGGCGGGAGCCTTAGGAGCACCGCCGGAAATCCTCCAGAGATTCTCCCGGACCTGGGCCTCTACCTGCTCGGCCAGCTCCGGCCGCTCCTGGAGATAGGTTTTCACGCTGTCCTTGCCCTGGCCGATCCGCTCGTCGCCCATAGAGAACCAGCTGCCACTCTTCTGGACAATGTCCATCTGCACCGCCAGATCAATGAGCTCGCTCCACTTGGAGATACCCTGGCCATACATGATGTCGAAGATGGCCTCCTTAAAGGGAGGGGCCACCTTGTTTTTGACCACCTTGACCCGGGTCTTGTTGCCGATGACGTTGCCGCCCTCCTTGATCTGCTCAATGCGCCGGACATCCAGCCGGACGGAGGCATAGAACTTCAGTGCGTTGCCGCCGGTGGTGGTTTCGGGATTGCCGTACATAACACCGATCTTCATACGCAGCTGGTTGATGAAGATGACTACACAGTTGGTCTTGTTGATGGTGCCCGCCAGCTTCCGGAGAGCCTGGGACATAAGTCTCGCCTGGAGACCCACGAAGGTGTCGCCCATTTCGCCCTCAATTTCCTGCTTGGGCACCAGAGCAGCCACGGAGTCCACCACAACCGCGTCAATGGCACCGGAGCGGACCAAAGCGTCGGTGATTTCCAAAGCCTGCTCGCCGGTATCTGGCTGAGATACCAAAAGATTGTCGATGTCCACACCCAAGGCGGCGGCATAGACCGGGTCCAGAGCGTGCTCGGCGTCCACGAAAGCCACCTCACCGCCCCGCTTCTGGGCTTCTGCCAGAATGTGCAGAGCCAGGGTAGTCTTACCGGAGGACTCGGGACCATAGATCTCGATGATCCTGCCTTTGGGCACACCGCCGATACCGAGAGCGGCGTCCAATGCCAGAGAGCCGGTGGGAATGGCCTCCACGTTCATCTCAGGTCTGTCGCCCAAACGCATAACGGTACCCTTGCCAAAGGTCTTGTCCAGCTGGCTAAGGGCCGTTTGCAGGGCTTTTTTCTTGTCCGAAGCCGGAGTAGGGGCTTCATAGGGAGTCTTTTTTGTTGCCATAATTGATTCATTCCTTCCTGCCGTATTGCGCGCATACGGCCCGTTCTCTGTCGTTATAATCCAGGACCCGTTCTAAGATCCTGTAGCCTGCCGCCTCCAGAATGGCGCAGACCGCGTCCCCCTGACCCATGCCGAACTCGTAGCAGAGGAATCCGCCTGGCTTCAGTAGGGGCGTATAATACTTGGTAATATCCCGGTAAAAATCCAATCCGTCCTCCCCACCGTAGAGGGCCATGTGGGGCTCAAAGTCCGAGACACTTTTGGGCAACTCCTCCATTTCCTTCGCGGTAATATAAGGGGGATTGGAGACGATCATGTCGAATTTTCCCAAAAAGGCGGCAGGCTCTTTTCGCGCGTCCGCCGGGATGCAGCTGACCCGGCCTCCCAGATGGTTCCGTTGGATATTCTTTTTGGCCACCGTCAGGGCTTCTCTCGACAGGTCCGCCAAGGTCACCCGGGCATCCTTCAACCGGCTGGCAATGGCCAGGCCGATGCAGCCGGAGCCGCAGCACAGGTCCAGAATTCGGGGGTCCTTTTCCAGAAACAGCCCTCGGTGGATGGCCAGCTCCGCCAGGGCGCAGGTATCGTCCCGGGGGATCAGCACATCAGGGGATACTACCATAGGCAGGCCGTAAAAAGTCCACTCCCCCAGCACATAAGGCAGTGGCTCTCCCCTTTTCAGCCGGTCCACCCCATCCAGGACCTGGAGAACCAGCTCTTCGGGAGCTTCCCGGTCCCGGTCTACCAGAAACTGTTCCTGGGTCCGGCCGGAAAGGGTGCTGACCAGGTCTCGGGCCATCTGCCCGGCCATCTGGGGTTCCTCCGTCTCCAGCAGAGCCTCCCGGGAGCGCAAATAAAGCTCCCCAAGGGTCGTTACCACCGGTCCGCCCCCTCCTCCTTGGGCAGCACCGCCTGGACGGCAGCAATGCCCACCTCGATCATAGAGTCATCAGGCTCATTGGTGGTGAAGCGCTGAAGCCACATGCCGGGAGCCGTCAGCACCCGGGTAAAGCCGTTGTCATGCCGGCCGGCCCAGCGGTTGATCTCATAGGTGACGCTGACCACCAAGGGCAGAAGGGCCAGCTTGAAGACGATCATCAAAAACCGGTAGCCGAAGGTCCCCCGCAGGGTAGCCAGCCCCGGAAAAACAGACAGCAGTAAAGAGGAAGCGATGGAGAACATCAGCACGGAGATCACCATCACCACCAGCAGGAAGCTGGTGCCGCAGCGGGGATGAAACCGGGTCTGCTGCCGCACGTTCTCAACGGTCAGCGGCAGGCCGCACTCATAGCAGCGGATGGTCTTATGCTCTGCCCCGTGATAGGAGAATACCCGGCGCATTTCCTTCATCCGGGACACCAGGAACATATAGGCCAGGAAGATGGCCATCCGGATCAGGCCCTCTAACAGGTTGATCCCCAGCACGCTTGTGATGCGCCCATCAAAGAAGGAGGCAACCGTCATAGGCAGCAGGAAAAAGAGCAGGATCGACAGCCCCAGGCCCATAAACACAGCAATACTGACCAGGGCCTTCTGGAAGGCTTCGCTTCCCAGCCTCTTTTCCAGCCATTGATCGAATCTGGAGGGCTCCTCCTGCATTTCCTCCGGGGCCAGGTCTGCCGAGCGCATCAGCGCTTTCACACCCACCACTTGGGAATCGAAGAAATTGAAGACACCCCGGATAAAGGGCCACCGCTTCCAGGATCCTTCCGGATAGACCTTCCGGTCCGACACCTCCAATTGCATTCCCTCGGCTCCCCGAATGACGATGGCGTCCTTCTCCGGGCCACGCATAAGGATGCCCTCGATGAGGGCCTGACCGCCGATGGAGGTTTTGAATTTCTCTTGATTTGCCATAGGTTTCCTTTCTATTGAGAGGCAGGCAGGCTCACCGTTACCAGTGTACCGCCGCCCTCGGCATTCTCCAGAGTCAGGGTGCCGCCGTGAAGCTGGACGATCTCATCACAGACCGCCAGACCGATGCCGGTACCCCGGGCCTTTGAGCTGCCCTTGTAGAATTTCTTTTTGACCAACGGCAGCTCATCCTCGGGAATGCCGGGACCGTGGTCCCGGATGCGGACCACCACGCAGTCCCCTTCATAGGAGATGCTTGCCTCGATGCGCTTACCGTCCTTGCCATGCTTGGCCGCGTTGTCCAGGATGTTCAGGAACACCTGCCGCAGGCGCTTGGGGTCGCAGGGAATTTCCGGGATCTCTTCGTCGTTTTCCAGGTATTCCAGTGTAATGCCGTCCTGGGCCAGGCGGCTGCCATACATAAAGACCGTATCCTCAAATTCACTCCGAAGGTCCGTCATTTCTACAGTCAGCGTCATTCTGCCGTCCTGGAGCCTTGTAAAGTCCAGCAGCTCCATAACCATTTCCGTCAGGCGCTTGGCCTCCGAGGAAATGATCTTCAGCCCCTGAGCCGTATCCGGGTCCAGTTTTTCATCCGCAAGCAGGGTCTCGCTCCAGCCGTTGATGACGGTGAGGGGGGTCCGCAGCTCGTGGGAAAGCTGGGAGATGAACTCCGCCTGCATCTTCTCGTTCTGGCTGATCTTTACGGACATTTCGTTAATGGTGTCCGCCAGGTCCGCGATCTCATCGTTGTACTTGGTCTTGATCTGGGCTCCGTAGCTGCCGTTGGCAATGCGCTTGGCCTTCTCTGTGATCTGCTCCACAGGGGTCATGACGGACCTGATAAAGAAGCTACTGGAGAGCAACACAATCAGCAGTGCCGCCGCCAGAACTCCCAGGCTGATAAAAGCAATGCCCACGATCTCCCCGTCCATCACCGCGGTAGAGGTGACAAACCGCAGAACACCGATGACCTCACCGCTGCTATAGATCATAGGGCTGCTGACAGCCATGATCCGCTCCCCGGTGTCCGGATCCCGGCCTACAAAGGGCTGGATGCTTCGGGTGGAGATAGCCTGCTGGATTTCCGGTGTTTGGGGGGAGGAAACCGCCCAGGTGCCATAGGAAGAGGAAACGATTTTCCCATCCTTGTCAATAAACTGCAGTTCCAGCTCCAGTCCTGCCCCGTCCTCAAAGGTCTGGGTATAGGCGATGCAGGACTCGTAGAAGGAGTCGTAATCCTGCCCCAAATAGTCTTTAAAAAACTCTGTGGTGCTTTTGGCACGGTTTTGCAGGTCAGAGTCCATATTGTTATAGCAATAGTAGGCGTAGGATGCGGTGACCACCGCCACACACACCAACCCTACGGCGATGATGATGAGCGTGATGTTCATCAGCCATCGCTTATGCAGGTTGCCGATTTTTTTGAAGGTCAATTTCACTTACGCGCCCCACTTATAGCCAAGGCCCCACACCGTGGTGATATAGGTAGGATTGGCGGTGTCGTCCTCGATCTTGATGCGCAGGCGGCGGATGTTCACATCCACGATCTTCAGCTCCCCCTCATAATCCTTGCCCCACACGGCTGAGAGGATGTCCTCCCGGCTCAGGGCCCGGCCCGGGTTCTGCATAAAGAGCTTCAGAATGGCGTACTCCACCTGGGTCAGACGGATCCGCTCGCCGGACTTTTCCAGGGTGTGATTTCTGGTGTTCATGACGAAGGGGCCCTGAGTCAGCAGCTCCGGGCTGGCGTTGCTGTCCCCGCCGATGCGGCGGTAGAGGGCGTCCACCCGGGCGGTAAGCTCCGCGGGAGAGAAGGGCTTCGTCACATAGTCGTCAGCGCCCGTCATGAGCCCGGTGACCTTGTCCATTTCCTGAGTCCGGGCAGTGAGCATGATGATGCCGATCTGCTTGCTGGTGGCCCGGATCCGGCGGCAAACCTCGAAGCCGTCGATATCCGGCAGCATAATGTCCAGGATAGCTACGCCGATGTCCGGGTTCTCTGCCAGCCGGTCCAGCGCATCCATACCGGTGCCGGCCTCCAGCACATCGTATCCGGCCCGCCGTAGGTTGATCACCACAAAGCTGCGGATATTCTCTTCATCTTCCAATATAAGCACTTTTTTCATAGCCCTACTATCCTTCCTTCTTGGAATCGATGCCCATGAGTCGGAAACTATCCGCCAGATACTCCTGGGTAATGCCGCTGGCAAGGCCGCCTGTTTCCAGTCTGGCCGTATAAATCACGGAATCCGTCTGATACAGGACGATCTGATTGTCCTTGCTGGCCTCCTGGATCCGGTCCTTTCCCGTAAGGGTCCGGATGGAAAACAGGAGCCTTGCGTCCTCAAAGCCCTCATCCCATATGTAAAAATTCAGCTTCTGGCCGTCCCGCTCCACGCTCATCCGGTCCGCCTGGTTGGCATCGATATTCAGTCTTAAATACCAGCCTCCTTCCACATTGTGGAAGGTATAGAGCTTTTCCGTCTGCCGGCCTTCGGAATCGATGGCATACCAGTATACCAGCTGCTGGGGCTCGGTGCTCTCCAGCTCCGGGTGGACACTGCGCATATCGAGAAGACTGGGCAGCTCCATAACGCCGTCTTCGTCGATGTCGCTCATATACAGGTAGTAGTTGCGCAGGGCTTTCACGGAGTAGGCCAGGCGGCCTGTGCTGTTGAGATTGATAAACTCCCCGTTTTTCATCATCAGCACATCCGTCACAATGGCACTGTCGTTGATGGTGCTGGAAACGTACACGGCAGGCTCTCCGCTTTGCAGGCGGCTGATCTTCACCCGCTTGATCTGCTCCACCCGCTGGCTGAGCCGGACCTCCCGGGACCGTTCCATACTCTCCCCCTGGAGGGTATAGATCACGCTGGACCCGGCGGACACATCCGTGTCCCCCTCCCGGATGACCACCAGCTCCTGGATCCCATCCTCGTCCAGGTCGGTAGTTAAAAATTTGGTATAGATGGTGTTGATGAGCTGGTCACTCTGCCCGTCGGCAAAGGAGTAGACCGCCGCAATGCGCATCACCTGATTACTCAGGCGGCGGCCGATAACCAGCTCCTTACCGGGGCGGCCGTCCATATCCGCGTACTCCACCGCCTCAAAGGCAGAGCCGTTCATATGGAGCGTTTCCATGAGATAGTACTGCTCATCCTCGGTTTCGTGAAAAATCAGGATCTTCAGGGGCTTTTCCGAATTTTCTCTGGCAAAAACCAAGTATTCCTGCCGTCCGTCCCCATCCAGGTCCGCAGTCTGGACCGTCTGCTGATTCTCTCCCGTAACAGGGGAGGCAAACTCCATGTCGCTCATGGCCTGCTCAATGGTGGACTGCAGCGCCGTATATTCCTGGGTCCGCTTGGGGAAGCGATACATCTCCTGCACCGTGCGGTAGCCGCAGGCGCTGAGGGACAGACTCGCCGCCAGAAGCAGCGCGCCAAAAAGGCATCTCTTTTTCAAGGCATCAGCTTCCTTTCGTTTCTGGTATTATAACACAAATATTCTCAAATGAAAAGCTATTTCAGCACAACATTCTCTTTTCCCAATACCCGTTCCAGCTCCCCCAGCATACTGTCCCAGTAAACGCACCGGGTGCCCCGGCGGGCTTTGGTATCGGCAAAAAAGAGCACCACAGGGTTGTTCCCGGGAAACATGTTGAGAATGGCTTTCACCTTGGGATACCGCCGATCCGATTCCCCGGGAAGACGCAGATACAGCGTCTTTCCCTGGCCAGTTTCCATGGCAGGGGGCTTTCCCGCCCCTTCCGGCTCCCTGGCTTGGGAGAAATCGGACATAGGCCGGATCCGGTTGATCACGATCTGGGGATCTTTGTCATCCCGCATGGACAGCCGCCCGGTGATGACCAGGGCGCTGCCCTCCCGAAGGATACTGCCGTACTGGTTGAGGACATTGGAAAAGGCCAGCATCTCCATGGAGGCGGTATCGTCCTCCACCGTCACATAGGCCATCATGGAATTGTTCTTGGTGGTTTTTGTCTTCATCACCTGGACGATGCCCGCCACGCTGACCACATCGTCATCATGATAAGGGCTGCCCTCCTCCATAAGCTCCCCAATGGGCTTCACATGGGTATTTTTCAGATACTTCCGGTAATCGTCCATAGGATGGCCCGTCAGGTAGATGCCGGTGGTCTCCTTCTCCATAGCCATAAGCTCGGCTTTGGTAAACTCCTGTTTACGGGGGATTTCGATCCTGGCGGCAGGTGTGTCCTCCTCCAGCATGGCGAACAGGCCCATTTGCCCCTCCAGGTTCTTTTTCCGGCTGGAGGCAATGCTGTCCATCAGAGCCTCATAGACCCCGATGAGCTCGCTGCGGTGATTGCCGAAGCAGTCCATGGCTCCGCAGCGGATCAGGTTTTCCACCGCCCGCTTGTTGAGCTCTCCTTCCTCCATCCGCTCCAGAAAATCCTGGAGGGACTTGAAGGGCCCGTTCTCCTTCCGCTGGGCGGAGACAGACCGGATGAGGCCCCGTCCGATGTTCTTCACGGCACCCAGGCCGAAGCGAATGCCACCCTCCTCTACGGAGAAGTGGTCCTCGGAATGGTTGATGTCCGGCGGGAGCAGGGCAATGCCCAGCTCCTTGCACTCGGCAATGTAGGTGGATATCTTCACGGCGGAGTCCAGCACGGAGGTCATCAGGGCCGCCATATACTGCTTCGGATAGTGGCACTTGAGGTAAGCCGTCTGATAGGCCACCACAGCATAGCACACCGCGTGGGATTTGTTGAAGGCATAGTTGGCAAAATCTACGATCTCATCGTAGATAGACTGGGCCGCCGTCTCGGATACCCCTTTGGCAATGGCACCGCTGATATTCTGACCGGGGTCTCCATAGACAAAGACCTTGCGCTCCTCTTCAATGACCTTCAGCTTCTTCTTGGAAATGGCCCGCCGGATATTGTCTGCCTGACCCATGGTGTAACCGCCCAGGTTCCGAAAGATCTCGATAACCTGCTCCTGGTAGACAATGCAGCCGTAGGTCACCTTCAGGATAGGCTCCAGCAGAGGCGTTTTGTAGGTGACCTTGGAGGCATCCAGCTTGTTCGCGATGAATCTCGGAATAGAGTCCATGGGGCCAGGGCGGTAGAGGGCCACAATAGCGGTGATGTCTTCGATGGAGCTGGGCTTCATATTGACGCACACGCCGGTCATACCGGCGGATTCCATCTGAAAAACGCCTTGGGTCTTGCCCTCGGAGAGCATAGCGAAGGTCTCCGGATCATTGTCCGGCACCCGATCCATTCGAAAGTCCGGCTCCAGCAATTGGATCTGCTTTTCCGCGTCCTGGATCACCGTCAGGTTCCGCAGTCCCAAAAAGTCCATTTTCAGCAGTCCCAGCTCCTCGATGGTGGTCATGGTGTACTGGGTGACAATGGTATCGTCGTTTTTGCTCAATGGCACATAGGAGCACACCGGCTGGGCGGTGATGACCACACCGGCGGCATGGGTAGAGGTGTTCCGCGGCATACCCTCCAGGCGCATGGCGGTGTCAATGAGCTGATGAACTCTAGGGTCCCCGTCGTACATTTCCTTGAGCCTGGGGGACTCGGCAAGGGCGGATTTTAATGTCACATGGGGCCCTGCCGGAACCTGCTTGGCAACCACATCTGTCTCAGCAAAGGTGAAATTCAGCACCCGGCCCACGTCCCGGATAGCGCCCCGGGCAGCCATGGTGCCGAAGGTGACGATCTGAGCCACCCGGTCGGAGCCGTACTTTCGGTAGACATAGTCAATGACCTCTCCCCGTCGCTCCTGGCAGAAGTCCGTATCAAAATCGGGCATACTCACCCGTTCGGGATTCAGGAACCGTTCGAAGATCAGGTTATACTTCATGGGGTCCACTTCCGTGATGTGGATGCAGTAGGCCACAATGGAGCCTGCGCCGGAACCACGGCCTGGGCCTACCGGAATCCCAACGGACTTGGCATAGTGGATAAAGTCCCAGACGATGAGATAGTAGTTCACATAGCCCATAGAGCTGATGACGCTGATCTCATACTCCATCCGCTCCCGGTACTCCTTGGGTTCGTCAGGATACCGCTCCCGGAATCCCTCTTCGCAGAGTTTGCGGAAGTATTCTTCGTTTGTATAGCCCTCCGGCACCGGGTAGGCAGGCAGATGATACTCGTGAAAGGTGAAGTCCACATTGCACATCTGGGCGATCTTCACCGTATTGTCAAAGGCCTCCGGGCAGTTGGGAAACAGCTCCCGAAGCTCCTGTTCACTTTTTAAATAGAATTCCTGGGTCTCAAACCGCATCCGGTTGATCTCATCTACGGTTTTTCCCGTCTGGATGCACAGCAGCACATCCTGAATGTCCGCATCCTCTTTGCGCAGATAGTGGGCATCGTTGGTGACAACAAGAGGCAGCCCTGTCTCCCGTGCCAGCCGCTGCAAGCCCTGATTCACAGGCCGCTGCTTGTCAATGCCGTGGTCCTGTAATTCCAGGTAGAAGTGCTCCGGCCCAAACATCCGGGACATCCGCAGGGCATAGGCCTTGGCGCCTTCGTAATCCTCGGCCAGCAGCGCCTGTGGGATAGCACCGCCCAGGCAGGCCGAGAGGGCAATAAGGCCCTCATGGTACTGCTCCAGCAGCTCCAGGTCGATCCGGGGCTTGCTGTAAAAGCCGTGGAGAAAGGCCTCGGACACAAGATAGCACAGGTTTTCATAGCCCTTCCGGTTTTCGCACAAGAGCACCAGGTGATAGCTCTCGTTGTCGATGCCGTGGGTCCGGTCCGCCATCCGGCGGGGGGCTACATACACTTCGCAGCCGATGATGGGCTTGATCCCTGCCGCCTTGGCGGCTTTGTAGAAGTCAATGCAGCCGTACATGACTCCGTGATCCGTAATGGCCACGGCAGTCTGGCCCAGCTCCTTGACCCGGTCCATCATGGAATCGATGCGGCAGGCACCGTCTAACAAGCTGTACTCCGTATGGACGTGCAGATGGACAAAGCTCATTCCCGCACCTCCCCCGCAATTTCCACAATGCGTTTCAGCCGATGGTTCATGGCAGGCTTGGTAATGGGGGGCTCCATCATCGCCGCCAGCTCCGTCAATGTTGCCTCCGGGTTTTCTTCCCGGGCCTTCAGCGCCGCCTGGAGCTTTCCGGGAAGGGCCTCCACCATCTCTTTTTCCCGCAGGACCCGTATAGCCGCCAGCTGCTCCTGGGCCGCCTCCACCACCTTGGAGGTGTTGGCATCGTCACAGTTGCAGCAGCGGTTCACCTTATTGTTGAGTTCCTTCTCCAGCTTGGCCTCCATGATCCCCATGGCGGCCACCGGAGCCCCCAAGTAGGTCAGAAAATCGGAAATCAGGTCACTTTGCTTCAGATACAGCACCTTGCCGCCGGCCCGGGAAGCTGTCTTTGGGGAAAATCCCAAGGTGTCCCGGATCAATGCGTCACACTCCCGCACCACACTCTGGTGGGTGGAGGCCAGCTCCATATGATAGGACTTGGCGGGGCTCGTAACGCTTCCTCCGGTCAAAAAGGCCCCCCGGAGAAAGGAGGCCTTGCAGCAATCCTCCTCCACCACCGGCAGATTGATATGCAGGGACAGGGTGTCCTCCGGGCTGAAGCCGAAGGACTCCATGATCTTGGTGATCTTCTCCTTGGAGCGGATCGCGAACACCTGCTTGCCGGTGCTCCCCTCCTCCGGACAGGAGTCGAAGGACAGGCCAAAGGCCTTCCGAAAGAGCTTCGGCAGCAGCCTGGCAAAGTCCTGACTCTCGGTAATGATCTTGATGCAGTCCTCTGAAAAGCTGTTGCAAAACAGCAGAATGCCGAAGCACTCCGCCAGCGCGCAGCAGCCGGACTGGGGATATTCTTTGCAAACCTCCGCCTTGGCAGAGCCGGAAAAGGATAGCATGTTTTTCCTCTCTTTCTGTTACCAGACGCGAATTTCCGGCTCCAAATGGATACCGGACCGGGCCTCCACCTTTTCGGAGACTTCCTTCAAAAGCGTCTTCATATCCTCCGCTGAGGCTTTACCCAGATTCACGGCAAAGCCCCCGTGCTTTTCGGAAATGGCGGCATCCCCCACCCGGAATCCTTTGAGTCCTGCCTGGTCGATGAGCGCGGCGGCATAGCCTCCCTGGGGGCGCTTAAAGGCAGACCCGGCAGAGGGGTAATTGAGGGGCTGAGAGGCCAGACGCTTGACTTGCAGCTCCTTCATTCTGGCTCGGATGGTCTCTTCCTTCCCGGGCTCCAGACTCAGCAGGGCGCTGACCACGATCCAATCGGTTTCTTCCAGGCAGCTGTGCCGGTAGGAAAAGTCCATCTGCTCATGGGTCAGGACATGGGTCTTCCCTTCCCGGTCCATGAGCTCCACTTCCCGGCAGAGGCTCCCCAG
>ERZ1034691.1370-NODE-1370-length-15856-cov-14.703500_pt1 | contig 15856 bp, 34 predicted proteins | sample MGYA00520638_ERZ1034691 | MGnify/ENA primary metagenome ERZ1034691 (study PRJEB33766, sample SAMN09781763) | gut metagenome | biome: gut microbiome | host: Homo sapiens | place: Madagascar | study: EMG produced TPA metagenomics assembly of the PRJNA485056 data...
ATATCAAACCAGCTCAAGAAAAAGAAAAAAGATACAAAGAAAAAGCAATGTAAAACAGGTCATTATTTCAAAGGCAATACGGAAATCATAGACTGCTACACAATCGTAGTCAAGCGGCCGGATAGCGATAAATATGTAGGCTTACCCGACAATGATTATTCTTGTGTCAATGAGGAACTGCATAAATATGAGTTTGGAGAAACAACATCATGTGGCAAGTGTTGGCAGGAAACCAGTATACATGGCTCATATAACTTGGATTATATGAAAGAATACTGTGATTGCCTAAACAGAAACATTGAAGCAATCAGCGCATATAATTGGGGATTTGGATTTGAAAAAAGATATGACAAAGTTGAGCACTTCAGAATTAAACACATCCATATCGAAAGAGAATCAGAGTTGATAAATGACCCCGCACACTCGCGACTTTAGTCGTAAGTTAGGTGGTCAACCTTGCGAAATATAAAATGGAGACTTTCTACTGCCGGTTTTTCCAATTACAATTCTATGTAACTACTCAGCGAAATCAATTCCTTCTCTTCGACATTTTAAGATATCTCTAAATATACTGTCACTATTTTTCCCCATTCTTGATACTCATATAGGGGCAAGCCAAGAAATTCTCTCAATGTCACACCTGTGTCATTATCATGCCAATAATCAATGTAGTCATCTAAGTCAAATATATTTGCGTCGCCAGCCAAGCATGCTTGTACATATGTTTTACTTAACATCGATTTTCCTTTCTTTGTCACCAACATCTAACTTTCTTTTTATCTTCGAATATTGCAATAAATTATTTTCCGAAAACCTTCACCACTACTTTTTCGTTCGAATTAATCTTATCCAGTATTATTTCATCATTTTCATGATCGTATTTATAATTATAACGTTCATTACCATTTACAATTAACTGGCCATTTTTCAATTTTATATCAGCATCAATTACATCAGTGCCAAAATAATCAGCTATCGCATTTGTCACTTTATAAAGAGTTAGCCCACCTAAAACAGAAAATCCTATGAATGATATAATTAATGAAAGCATACATATTTTATGTATCTTTTCACTCTTTAAAAATATGAATGTTAGCAAAAATACAATAATTGTCAAAATGAATAAATTTCTAAAAATAGAATATATATTATACATCTTTATCTCCTTTAAAATGGTCGGGTTGATATTATTTATTATTATATATAGTGCCTAAAAAATCAGTTTTGTCCTAAAATTAGTAGATTTTTTCGTAATTTTCATAGCTACTTCCTCTTGATAATTGTTTCATACTTCAAGTCATCTTCAAACCGAAACTCAACAGTGCACGATTTCCCATTTTTTAAGGGAGGCGAAAACTGGCAATAGATATAATTGCTGCAAGAATAAGGATTCTTTTCACAATCAATTTCTATATCTGTGATTTTCTTCTTTTTATTGCTGTAGCCGGGATATATTCTTGTTTCATCATAAACAATAGCCTTAAACAGCTCCGCCCTGATATGATACGGCTCTGATTGTTCAAACATTTTCTCAATTCGGCACTGAACATATGCCAACAGTATAATAATCAGAAAAATCGCAACGGCCCCAACTATTGCCAACATACTGATAGGCCTAACACAAAAAACAAGAAGCTCTATGGAAATTGCAGTAAATCCAATAGCAATCAATATGCCAATAGCTACAATAAGAATATCATAATCGTGTAGTTCCTTTACTATTTTGAACAGTCTTGGATGACCAACTTTCAGCTTTGCAAATGGCTCACCTTTAATTCTTGCATTGGTATATACCTCATCAGGAATGTTGTATATTATATTAATCTGACCATCATTGTCATCTGAATATTTGAATTTCTTTCGTATCTGCATACTTTTTCTCCTACAATCATTTTTTACACCGCACCCGCAGGATAAACGCCTGCGGATGGCAATAAATTTAACGGATATTCTACTTAAACAGCATAAGAATAAGCGGAATAACAAAGATAGCATACATAAGCAGCAGTCCAGAACATGATGCAATGCACTTAATGTTGTAACGTGTTTCTTTGTTCCAGCTCTTTCCAAAGATATTAAACTCAGTGAAATCTCCGCAGTTGTCCCATTTATGCTTTGAAATCTCTTCCATTGGGAGGCGACTTTGCAGATTGAACTGTTTAAGCGTATCATTCAATAAATTTTTATCAAACTTGTCACCTTTCTTAAAATTCACCCCTGGAATCTGAATTCCAAATTTATTAAGTGTTTCGATTAATTCTTTAACGAGATGATCATTGTACGCATATTCATTAAGTATACGCACATCTTCATTTTGTTCAATGTTGGACACAATAGATCTGATCTTTAATACCGCTACGGTATATTTTTCATACAGACTGTAAAATCTGTACCACTTGTCTTTCTTTCTTATCCTTCGTATCAGTTTTTTATTCCCAAAAATTGGAATATAAACAATGAGAAATATAGCTATAATGTAAGCCAGCCCAATAAGAATAACTAAAAGCTCATTGCCAACAGTAAGGAAATAGTCGCTCCATGTACTGTTGCTTCCACCAAGAGAAGTGAGTTTTTCAAATGAGTCAATTAAGAATTGTAAGTATTTTTTCAACATATTTTATTTCTCCTTTGCCTTGTATATTCATACGATGCTTCATGCGGTGCTTTTTTGTTTTTTGAGTTACAATGTCTTTACCACCATTCCATCTCAGCGCATTTATCAATACAATCCTTTACAATATCCTTGAAATCAGAAAACTTTGCGCAGTCTGAACGTCCGGCATATCCATAACAGATATCATCATTATAGTCTTTTATGATTTCCCAAATTGATTTGCAGTGTTCAGTATCCATTTTTCCACTACAGTCACTTTCATATAGAAAATCAAGAACATTGCTATATTTCCCATTATATTTTGCGTCTAATTCTGCAATCTTTTTGTTATAGCAATCCATAAACTTTTGTCGTTCATCTCCAACAAGAAACATCCCATCCGTCAGTTTGCTGTAATGTTCTGCAATGTCCGGCGCCGCAAGGTCTGCGACTTTCTGTCTCAACCTGTTAAATCCCGCAGGGCCAAGATCTATTGAATAATTTGGACTTTCTATTGTCACTCCCATATTTTTCTCCTTTGATTATCTTAATTTGTTATCAAACTTCAGGTCAGTTGCAATATCCGGTACCTGTTCAAACTTCGCAAGTAAGTTACACATTTCCCTTGTCTTCAAATGATTTATTCTCCTAACTCTATTACAATATTTAATTTATTGAATCCATCATGCGCTTTAACTGGGAATGCAAGTTTACACTGACTGTTCAAATAGCTACTAATCAGTTCTTTTGGGATAACCGATTGAACGTTTAGAAAATCTTTATCTAAGATATCTGCTCTCATCTTTTCAATGTCATCGCCATAAAATCCAAGGGCTTCACCACATCCAAGACACCATAGTCCAAACCCATTATCTATATCATATACAATTAGATAAGCATTTGCTTGATTTAATTTTTTGTTTTCACAAAGAATGACATCACCCGTTCTTAGTTGATATAACATATTTTTCTTACCTCCATTTTACAAGAAAGTTTTATTAGCTATTATCATTTTGTTATCAAACTTCAGGTCAGTGGCAATATCTGGCACCTGTTCAAATTTCGCAAGCAGCCCATTGCAATAGAACATCCTGTCTGAATCTGTAACAGGTTCCTTTAACAGATATCTCGCGACAAATGCCATCATATCTTTATCAACACACTTAACCTTTATGCTGCGGCCTGCATTGTCTGTTGAATAAACATTCTTGATGTAGCCATCAACACCGTATCCATAAATCTTGTACAGGGAAAAAGCTTCCGTACTCATATATGACACCTGACTGGATATTTTGTATATGTCAGCTATTACTTCACGTCTGTTTTTCAGATCAGTCACGTCAAAGATAATCTCGTCAGCAAGAAATGCCGCCACATTCTCTTTGCTAATAACTTTTGCATGCAGAATATCTGTCAGCAGTTTATCCATAAGCATCTTTTCGTAAGCAGTTTGTCTCTTTGGATTAAGATTGCCCATAATGACCTGACGAATGTACTTGCTGTTTATGATGTGATTATTATCAGTAAACCTGCTGATAAATTCTTCCCATGTATCGGATCCGCCAAATATGTCATCACGGTATTCATGTAATGCTGAAAAATTAGCCTTTTTTCATGTCAATGCTTAAGAATACTCTGCCATTATTTTCGGGATTGTATATCTTGCTTACTGGAAGTCCTTTATTTTTTATTGAAAAATCATTGATGCCATAAGCAGTTAAAAGCTGAAAACCTTCTGTGCTCCTTACAGTTTCAATCGCTTCATCCTTTATGCGACTATAGTCAGCAAAATAATCCATAGCACTGTCATACTTTGCAAGTTCGCTCTTAAACAAATCCCACTTGCTTACGGAATCATACAGGAAATCAAACAGTTTGAGCCTGTCTGAAAAGTATGGCTCATCGAATATGTTAACAGGAATATCGCAGTCCTTACAGAACCGCTGTCTCAATTTGATCTCGTTGTTCATATATTTTCCCCTCTTTTTCTTTCTTGTCTACAATAAGTATGAAAGATTTTATGCTCGTGTATTGCTTTCCATATAAAAAAGAGACCGTTTCCAGTCTCTTTTTTGTCAAAAGCATGGTTAAGATTCCTTAACCTCAACAACTTCCAGCTCGCTTTTCCAGTCGAACATGTCATCACTTAAGCTGTTTGCCAGATCAAGAGCCTCTGCTTCCGAGCAAGCCATGACCTTTGCAGTACCATGATTGACTGCATGAACGACAAACTCTTTCTTTTTTCTGACAATGTTCTCTGCCGCCCACACTGGAACGATAGTAACCGATACCCTGGTATGACCGCGTACTGCGCCCCACATACCCGGTTCTGAATCAGGACATGTTATTGAAGCTGCAGCTTCTTTTGAAAATCCACTTAATCCCGTCAAGCTTAGCAACTCTGTGAAAATACCGTTCTTGTCGGCTCTCTGGAATATTTTCTGCTCTTCTCCTTTTGGACCAGATGCAGTCACTACGACAACAAAATCGTCATAAGAAAGCTCATCTTCAGACATCAGTCCATGTTCGATACAGTACTTTGCCATATGCAGTCCATGTTCTCTGCTGTCATACATCTTCACGACTTTCGGTGCAATTCCTCTGTCGAGAAGCTCTGGGTATACAGCATCTTCATCGAGTCCTTCGGCAACAGCATTGTCCCAGATTTCTTTAAGCTTGGATGGCATATCAATATCAGCCTCTGTTTCAACGTATACAAGATGACCTGCTGCATGAGAAGTCATGAAGAGTACTTCAAGATTATCGAAAGTTTTTACAACTGCATCATCACGCCCTTGTTCAAGCACGTCACGTAAAATTTCCACAGTAATCTTCATTCCTCGTACTCCTGGTGCCTCATTCATCAGATACAGTGTTTTATCGTCCTGAGAGAACTGCGCAAAACCGCGGACCCAGTTTGGTTTATGTCCTTCACCAAAGCAGACAATTGCGTCCTCTCTCATGTTTTCAAGTGTTTTTAACATAGCTTTTGCTTTCATTATTGTTTTCCTCCACTTTTCTTTATTTTTTTGTTACATGAAAAGTATGTCAGAAAGTTGTATATCGAAAGCGTGTATACAAAAAAAGACACCGCTTTTGCGATGCCTCTTTTAGGACATGTTCTTTTGCAGACTTATTCTGCCTGCTGTTTTTTATTATATTTTTCTGTCTGTTTCACAACAAGTATGCCACCTACAAGGGCTGCTATACACGAAACAAGCGATGCGATTACTACAATTGCAAATTCTGTCATTTCTCCACCTCCGTTATATCTCCTATGTATTTCTGATATACCGTATATATGCCTTCGTATATCGGATACAAAAACAGAACTATGTTTACCATACTGTTTGTACATTTAAGATACTGCAACCATACCATGCCGATAATTACAATAGTTGCTATAATAAAGCCCAGAAAATGTATTTTGAATACTGGTTCCATATACCTTATTCTTGCCATTCTTGCAGCTGATGATACGGCACATGGCACGATGTACACAATGCTTGTTACAGCGCTAAATTTGTTACAAATGATGGTGGCGGCGCCTACCAAAAGTATAAGCGACAACATTAATGATTCGAAAAACTCATTCGAATTATTATTAATAATACCATTTTTTTGTTTTTCTGTAAAGCAGCACTGTTCCTCCTTTTGTTTCTCCATGTATTATCTCCTTTCTTCTGTTTATATGGAAAGTATGATATTTTCAAGAAAAACCACCAAAAAAGACACCGCTTTTGCGATGCCTCTTTTTCATTATGATTTTTTTAGATTGTTTTCATCTGCCTGTCAACAATCCTTATTTCTGTAGGCAATTTCTCATAACCAAAGAGCTTGCCGCCCTTGCCGATGTCTGACAGAACAACGCTGTCCGCAGTTGAATACTCGTCAAATTCTGTAATGGATTCATTAAGTTCGTACTCAGCAATGACATCATCAACGCTGTCAGACAACCACAGGACATATTTAATGTCCTTTCCGGTCTTCTCTCTCACTGCGTGAAGCCTCACACGACTAAAGGCGCGTGCTTCCCCATGAGTGCATAATGCACATAGCCTCTTTAGGAGGCAGGGACTGCGTTTCTACATGTACAGCCTAACTCAGAAATCCTATGCCGCCATGGACATAAGCTCCGCATTAAGGTTAATTAATGTAGTAAACGTGCAGGTGCTTCTCTTACTGCACTGAGGAATTTTTGCCTCAATGAGCAACCACAAACTCTCGTCCATGGATTTCATGATCTCACGGATAAAATATCTGGCACCAATATTGTATGATGCTGAGAGATCACAGTTATATATCTTTCCATTTGGGAATCTGCATATTTCAAATGTGTTAAAACCGGCGTCTTTGCCGCGGAGGACACGGCCGCTGCCATCATATGCAAGGGCAGACGTTCCCCATGCGCAGACGCGGCTTATACGCATGCCGAGCCTGTGTGCCTTGTTTGTAACAATGGACTGAACTTCCTGACTGCGCCATAACTTGATGCGCTGCTTTTTGGAACCGCGGAATTTACCTGTTTTGTCGAGATGTTCAAACACAATGACATCTACATTGTAAGAGACAGCTGTTTCAATAATGAACTCAGCCGTTTTTACTGAAATATCGTGATTGATACCCTTGACTTTAGCCCACAGTCTCGGCGTCTTATGGTTTCCATTCTGCTGTGCTTTCTTGACACGGTTTACACTGTGCATCAGACGGTCTGTTTCTTCAGGAAGCTTGCAAAAATGTCTTCCGAGAATAGTGCCATCACTCTGCATTATGCTTACCGTGGCAGCAGTATTTATGCCTAAATCCACAGCAACAATGGTACGGTCAAACACAGATGTGTCATTAAGCGTACATTTTTCTTCAAATGGAAAGTCTAAAAACCATTCATGTCCGCGCTTCTGAAGCGTAGGCGCACACTGCTTGCGGTCATAGCAGTGTCTGGCTATATAATCCATATCTGATTTGCGCAGGTCAATGTTAATCCAGTCCCATGTATTACGGGTATACACTTTAACCTGTGCCGTGTAGTCGCCTGTCTGGTTATACATTACAGTGCGGTACATGGAAGGAAATACACATCCCGTTTTCGGACGTGAAGGCTTCCTGCCGTTTGGCTTCTCCTCCCAGTTGGCAAGATTGCTTTTGTATGATGAAACTTTACCAATGGCCTCATTAATGGCACCGCGGCGCATGTAGCTTGGCATTTTGTAAAATTTTAAATCGAAACCATATGCCGGTGCCGGGTTATCCTTTGTAGCATGGATAAGGCGCTCAACATAAATAAACTTGTTTCTGCCTTCAAAAGAAGATATTTCTTCCCAGTTTTCAAGACATACGTTAAGGATATAGTCCACAGCATGTCTGTATATGGCAACAGTTTCTTTAAAAATGCTGTTGTAATGTTTGATTTTTACACTGTACGTGGTATACATTTTCATGCTGCAGACCTCCTTTCTTATTTAGTCTTCTGGGAGTTGATATATTCTGTTACCTGTTTGAGACTTCTGTCGCTTACAGTTGCCACAAAATATGACGGATTCCACAAGTGTCCGCCCCAGAGCTGGTTCTTTATTTCCGGATGGCTTAAAAACAGCCATCTGGCAATATTGCCTTTTAATATTTTTATTGCATCCGACAGTCGAAGCTGCGGCTTACAGTTTACAAGCAGATGTATGTGGTCCGGCATGACTTCCATTGCAATGACATCCATATCTAAAGTTTTAAGGGTTTCATTCAGATACTCCCTGACATCTGATTCGATTTTGCCGGTAAATACAGGTTTCCGGTATTTAGTAACCCATACGAGATGGTATTGAAGAGAATATACATATCCGCGACCATGTGTAACATCGCTTGGCATTGAAAAATATACATCTTTATTCATATTCATATTATACCATATGCAGGCATATTTTACAATGCCGAAACCGCCTAACTCACGACTAAAGTCACGAGTGTGCAGCGGTTAATTATCAAGGATTTCCCTGACGAAAGCTTTTGCTTTCTCTTCTGCTGTATCTGTATCTTCTTCCTCAAGAATATCAGCAAAGTATACAGCTCGGGGAGCGCCAATATCGCATGACAGGTGTTTCAGATTCTCTGCAATATCCATATCTTTTAAAACGCCATCAGCGAGGGTGTCAAGAATATCTGCATTCTGCAGCTCAAATATCTCATGAGCCATAACATCCACAGCATCCCTGTAACCATCACCGAAGAGGTCATCAGACCTATATCCAACTGGTTCCTTTACTTTAACGGTGACAACATAATTAACATCGTCATATTCAAGCTCCCAGTCGCCTGTATATTCATCTCCCGGATCAGTATACGCTTTCTGAAAGCCGTTCTTGTCAAAAAGGACAGCCTCTGTATAAGGGTTTTCATCGCAGATAACAAGCTTAATGTCGGCCTGCATTCCGTCTGAAAAAACAACGGTATGCACGATAGTTTCATCGCGTTTAAGACCATGCTTTTCGTAAATTTCATCTCCAGCCATTGAAAGCAGTTCATTGATAAAATCTAGCTCTTTCTGATCCAGAGTAATCTCAGCTCTTAATGTGTAGACGTCTGTCATATCGTCAACAAAACAGCCGTCACAAACTTTTTCTTCACAGTATTTGCAGAACTCTGTTTTGATGTCCCCCTGCACATTTCTAACCTTTTTCGCAAGTTCTTTATTAAAGGTGTTTGCCATAATATTTTTTGTTCCTCCTTAATGATTAATCCTCAACAACCAGCGTAAAATAGTTGTCAATTACTATCTCATCACCAGCCTTGATTTCGCTTGCCGGTACTGTCTTGCAGCCTCTTGGCGAATCGTCCTTTCTTGAAAAGGTTGTCACTCCGTTGTTTGCACGTTCCTTAACCTCGTTTAGCGTAATTATATGTTTACTCATATTTTTCTCCCTTCTACAGCACTATTCCAAACTCATTCTTAAGGACATCTTCAAACTGAGGATCTCTTCATCTATCTCCTTTAAATCCTTATTTGTAAGTCCGCCGTTTTCTTCGACCTCTTCAACTTCTTTCGGAGAAAGGCCGAATATTGAAATAAGCACGTAACTCATCTCAAGCATTGCTCCGTGATTATCAGTATTCGTTTCACCCGTCTTAAGTTTTTTACATGCACCGTAGTATCTGTTCTGATACCTGATGCGCGCGTCGTTCCATTCATCAACAATCTTACTCATGTTCATTTTGTTTTCCTCCTTTTTTCTTTTTATATGGAAAGTATGATAGATTTTGTGAAAGCCATGTCTTTCCATATAAAAAGACGCCAGATATTCTGACGCCTCTTTTTCAGCCAATAATCTCGAATCCGTTTGGCACACCATTATAGTATGCGACAAATCCATAGTTCCCGTTAGAAAACTGAACCATGTCATATCCCTCCTTGATTGCAAGATGCTGGATTGCAAACTCAATCGGCATCTCAACAATCCTGTCGGAAGTATACGGGGAGCTGTGAAAATGACACAGGAAGTTTTTGTCTCCCAGCCCCAGGACTTTCCTCTTTTCTTCCTGCTCTTTTACGATTTCCTCCGGTTCGTTCTCCAGAACACGGGCTTTTGTGATTATAATAAAATCGCTCATTTTATTTTCTCTCCTTTTCTCCCTTTTTCTTTTTATATGGAACGTATGATAGATTTTTCAAATCGGATGATCGGCCGGACTGTCGCCTAAAAAAAAGAGAGCCATTTCTGACTCTCTCTTTTTTTACCGGACGTTTTATTTTTCACACACGCTTCCGTCTTTGTAAACACGCATGCACCTCAAATCTCCTCCTGTTTCACCTTTTATCTCAGTGAAGTCAGGGGCTTTATAGACATCATATATGATTTCAAGTTCCTCCATGACATCATCCACCGCCTGCTTGAATTTATCCACAGGATTCTTTGCCGCTGTGGTATCAAGCTTCTTTTTAGCCTCTGCAAAAGCCCTGTCCGCCTTTAAACAGCGCGCTTTCGCCTTTGTTATGCGCTCGCTTGCCGTTACACTGTACAGGCCCTTAAAGCTGCCGCATACAGGACACGCCTGCTCTCTATCACAGCTTCTGCGCTCTTTCATGACTTTAGTGCTTATCTTACTTCCGCATTCGCGGCAGGTAACATATGCAGCCTTTACATTAAAAGGAAAAGTGTCCTTATAAAGCTTTTCAAGCTTCTCACGCTCTGTCTCAAGGCGAAGCTTTATTGTTTCAAATTGTTTTTGTGTCATTTTTCATTCCTCCTGTTTTCTACGCCTCGACAACCTTCCAGTTGTCGGCGATTCTTTTGCTTGGTATGTAAGCTGTACCGTCTGTTTTCAGCCAGAACGGACGCTTGAACTGATATGCCGGAGCACTTTTTACAGCTCTGTATGTTTCGTCGCATATCGTCCACTCTATCACGGTTCCAACCGGAAGCGATGACAGCTTCGGCTTGGCTGCCTGCTCAAGACAGCGTCTTCGCCACTCAAGTGCCCACTCATCATCTGTCTCACTGAGCAGATTAATAATAGACTTTGGACAGTCGCATTGTGCGGGACCTGAGAACTCACTCATGTCCTTGTAGAAAAATTCACCTTTTTCTACTGCCGTGAGGAATACGTATCCGCATACCTTGCCATCACTTATCGGCTCATAAATGTCCTTTCCATTCTTATCTTTGCCAGCGTATCTGACCATGGATTTTACTGCAGCATAATATGTGCTGCCTTTCATGGCTGATTTAAGCACAAGGAAGTTTCCTCTGTTTAATCCTTCCATGAAATAAGCGTCGCACTCAGCCTTGCGGTCAATGGCGCCTCTTTTTGTAAAATGTGTCGGGTAATAACTTGTCCATCCCATTATTGTTCCTCCTCTTCATCATCATCTTCTTCTACGACTTCTCCGCTTGTATATCCTTCGGATATCTTCTGAAGGATATGCTCCTGCGAGCACTCGCTTAAGTCGTCAAATCTTACTGTTTCTCCTTCGAGTGTGATGTTAAAATCAACACCCCACCAGCCTGTTTTTGTCATTTTTATTTCCTCCGTTTCTCTAAAAACCAAGTCTTATTATCTCATTGAGATAATTTTCAAGCTCATCGCCTGACTTTCCAAGGGCTCCTATATACTCAAGCCCGCCTACGATTTTAAGCAGCTTTTCTTCTGCCGCAGCTCCTTCCGGCGTAAGTTCTCCGTCCTTATTAAACGGCACCTCTGCGCCAAGCTCTTTTAAGATTTTTTCCAGATTCATTTTCGTTCCTCCGTTTCTCTTTTAATAAACTTATGGTTTTAACATATTATCTTTTCTTATTGATTTCATTTGCGCATATACAAGTTGCCAGCAGTCCTGCTTCTGCACTGCTATCTGTGTTGCTAATTACATCTTCTATTAAATTCATAAAAGAATTTCCTCCTCCGTGCTCTTTCTGCGGATTCCTTGTAACCATTTCTGGCATTAAAACCTCAATAAAATCACGTTCTCCAATACCGTCAATGCTATTTGTATCACCACGATTTAAAGCAACTTGTTTTCCATATGCAATCGCCTTTTCTCTTTCAAGAGCATTGAAATAATTTTTATTGCTAATATTTGGATTGTAATCATATTGTATAAAAAATCCTGTTCCTCCGTGATTGTGTCCAAGTCCAAAAGTTGTAACATTATACATCGGTTCTCCGCAAGTTTCCCAAACCTTACCATCAAAAATCACATAATTCTCCGCCCTTGAAGAAATGTTCTCTTTACATTTTTCTACATCGCTTTCCTTTACAATGGATTTTTCAGTAAAATCTTCTCCACCTTTCCAATATGGGGCATAATCCTGTATTCTCTGCTTAATATAGTCAAACGGCTCAAAGTTTGTGCTAATTGCCGCTCCATGTGAAATTCTTACTGGCTTGAATAATTTGCCATTATATGTTCTCATTTCTTCTGAAAACATTTTATATTCACCGTTTCCGTCAAAATCATCATAAGATTTTGCATTTTCATATACACTTTGATAGTCATGTATAATAAAAGCTACTGGGAACTCTGTTTCTGTTAATTCTTTAATATCCACGTTCATATTATTTTTTACATAACGCTGCTTTAAATTCCTACATCTTTTTGTAGGTAAATACTTTTCCATGTTCCAAAATTCAATATTAAATACCATATGAATCAACCATCCTTTTCTAATTATTCAATTCCTGCAGACAAGATAAGGTCTGCCGTTAATGATAACCGCATTCCAGCCTGAGCTTTCTGCTGTATACCAGAGCTGCTCAAACTTTACGTATCCCTCCATTTCATCTGTGTACTTGAATGGAAAATCTACATACCCAAGATTATGAAGGACATATCCTTTCTCCCAGTCTGTAAATATAAAACCGTTGCCGTCGTTGTAACAGGCGGTTTCACTATCGAAATCAATGATGACAAAGTCATCCGGTTCTTTTTCTTCTATCTCACTTAGAAGAAATGCCTCAGTAAGAACCATAAGATTTTCCTCACCAAAACGTTTAACAAGCTCATTAAGCATTAATATGCTTGTAAACTCTTCTCCAACTGGAGAGTCAGCGATTATCCACTCATCTTTACCTGTCAGTTCCTTTAATTTTCCTGAGTCCATTGGAAGTGAAACTTCCACGTCCTCATCCGTTGTTATGTTTCTTAAAAAAACATCCATATTCAATTTACCTCCATTTTTCTTTTTTATATGGAAAGTATGTTAGATTTTGCGTAAACCGGCATATGGTTTTCCATATAAAAAAGAGCCGCAACTGCGACTCTCTTTGCAAAAAAATGAATTCTTATTTTTCCACCTCAACGCTGATTCTTCCGTAATATGGAATTATAGCGCTGATCTCTCTGTTCTGGATTCCTTCCGGAATACTCGCATAATTAACGGAATGCGGGGCAATAAGCCATCTTCCGATATGTTCCCTGCCATCGTATTCATTGATTGCGATTTCCTGATAAGAATCTGTAATCTTTGACAGAAATTCTTTTACTGTCATTTTTGCTTCTCTTTTTATGAATTTCATAGTTACTAATCCTTTCTACTACATTCACTTATTTTTTCATCATCCAGTGTGACGAAATCTCCACTCTTTAAGTCCTGACACTCGTAGTAGGACTTTGGTTGCCAGCCATTGAAAGAGTTTCCTCTCTCAATAATAATCCTCTCAACCCTGAGAGTCTGCTCTACGCATAATCCAGAATGAGATGTTGTGGCAAAACAGCTTCGTAATCTTCTTATTTTGTCTCCAACGTTATATTTTACTGTTATCTGCATATGCTATTACCTTTTTTCCAAGAAATTTCCGATTCTTTAAAATATTTCACGCCAGTCGATTTTCTGCCAATTCATTAAATCAACGTGTTTTTCTTCAAATGAATTCTCTTTAATTTCTCGCTGACAACCGTTTCCATACAAAATGTTATGCAAACTCTCAAGACTTCCATCTGCTTTTGTTATAGGTTTTTCATTTACAAAAGCTTGATACCACCAATCATCATGTTTTACTTTAATGTAAATTATTTTCCTGTTATACACTTTTCTCCATGTTTCAATTACCATACTTATCACCTTTCTTCAAGAAATTTCCGTTTCATTGCCATTTATAATTATCTTCTTTTCCATATAAAGCACCACCAGGAAGAAACATTCCTAATGCCTCTATTTCGTATCTTTCTAATAACTCTCCTTTTCTATTGCCTCTAAGCCATATAAATCTTCTTATAATAACTTCTTCAGGTAACAACATAAGTTTCTTAGTTGTAAGTTGTATTCCAACACCAAGTTTTAGCATTATATCACCTGCACCACCATTTATAAGATATTGTCTTAAAATCTCCGTATATTGATTTAAATGCGCGTCCGTTTGTGCAGCACCATAAAACATCTGATCTGTTAGTCTATGATACTCAATATAGTTACATTTCATATTACCACACCTCTCTAAATCGCTGTTTCATTAATTTTCTTTAATCCAATTCTTTACATATTCAATAGCCTTATCTTTTTCAAAAGTTCCATGACTATGACCATCCGTATAACATCCTTCTTCAAAAATGCATTCGGCAACGATTGAATCAAGCTCATGTGCATTTTCTTTTGTAGTATTATATTTATTTAACATATCATCATAACTTTCGTAATAAGAAGATATCGCTGTTTCTATTTCATCATCGCTATAATCATTTAAATGAAATCTATCTGACACAACTGAATCGCCTGATATGTGATGTGATAATCGCTGAATTCAATGTATGCACTGAACTCTCTGCCACAGCCGCCACAGATGTTATCCGGGTCATTTTCTATGTCCTCCTTTGCAAGCTCTGCAAGCTTCGCTCTTACTTTATCTGCAGTTCCTCTGAATCTGTATACTATTGTGCCATCAGCAGCCGTATTTGCGACTGCAATAATCCAGTCAGACTCATAATCATCGTACTTTGACATATTCTTTTCTCCTTATTTCTTTACCTGTCAGCATCTTTTTCTAGTTCTGGTCAACTATGTGACCATCCTTGTCAAATAAGATGCTGTATTTGTTGCTGTAATATTCCACTTCGTCTTCCGGACACTCTGCTTCTTCAAGGTCCGCTTCACCACGCTCCAGCGCAAGACAGCGCACGTTTTCTCTTGCGTTGTCCTTAGCTCTTAAGCCGCTTTCTCCGCAGCCGCAGTCTTCTGCTGCCGCATAAATCTCATCCCATGTGTATTTTCTCATTGACACGTTCCTCCAATCCTTTCTCATGACTCTTGTATTGTCAATCTTTCTGCAATGACTTTACCAAGTGCATTCCTGATGTCTTTGTAACTGCACCCGCTGTCTGTATTGATGGCATGTTTTGTCACTTCATTCACGACAGCATCGCCAATGGTTTCACTTGCTCCTGTTTTGTTATTCAGGATGTCCGCTGCATACTCACTGCCGACCAGCTGCGAGAGCAGTTTTGCAGCGTCAGAGCGTATGAGCTGTTTCATTAAAGATAGAGACTTGCAGTCCCTCTCCTCTGTTTTTTCACAAATATTCATTTTTTGTTGTTCTCCTTTCTTCTTTTTATATGGAAAGTATGTTAGACTTTTCAAAAACGCCATAATTTATTAAATTTTTGATTTTTTGCAAAAACGTTAGAAAAATAAATCATACTTATGCCGGAAGTTTTTCAAAAGCTTTCTCCTTTGTAAACGGGAACCGGAAATATCCGGTTCCTATTTTTTTGTATGAAAAAAGAGCCCCATCTGGAGCAATGTCATTAAGTTAAGATGACCAATCAAGATCTTAGCATCAGAAATGATG
>ERZ1034691.1383-NODE-1383-length-15749-cov-7.601185_pt1 | contig 15749 bp, 14 predicted proteins | sample MGYA00520638_ERZ1034691 | MGnify/ENA primary metagenome ERZ1034691 (study PRJEB33766, sample SAMN09781763) | gut metagenome | biome: gut microbiome | host: Homo sapiens | place: Madagascar | study: EMG produced TPA metagenomics assembly of the PRJNA485056 data...
AGCTCATCTCAGATGAGGATGCTGCAACACTTATGCCGGAGGCAGATGAGGTTGAACTGGATAAGGTTATCGATGCTGCAATAGACAGGGTACTTGCCAGGAAAGCCAGCTAGGAAACAGAAAGGACAGATTATATATGGAAACATTTAATTTCTCGGTGCCACAGGACATCACAGTGGGAAAGGGCAGTCTCTCAAAGCTGCCGGAAATAGCTAAAAAGCTTGGAGGAAAGCATGCGCTCATCATTTCAGGACCGCATCTTGGGAAGATGGGACTTGTAAAAAAGGCAGCAGATTATCTGGCATCAGTTGACATAAAAACAGACACTTTTACAGATATAGAGGCAAATCCATCTGTCACAACAGTGGAGAAAGCCACAGCAAAATATATTGAATCAGGTGCAGACTTTATCGTTGCTTTCGGAGGCGGCTCACCGATGGATGTAGCAAAAGCAGTGGGCGTGGTTGCTAAATATGGCGGAAGCGTCACAGACTATGAGGGAGCACACAAGGTGCCGGGACCAATCGTACCGCTCATTGCGATACCAACCACTGCCGGAACAGGCTCAGAGGTGACAGCATTCTCTGTAATCACAGATCATAGCAGAAACTATAAACTCACAGTATTCAGCTACGAGATATTGCCAAAATATGCAATACTAGATGCAGAGCTCATCACAACAGCACCGGCAAGCGTAGCGGCAGCATGCGGAATTGATGCATTTATCCATGCAGAGGAGGCATATGTATCCACAGCGGCATCGCCATTCTCAGATGCACTGGCAGAAAAAGCGATGGCACTTATCGGTAAAAATATCCGCAGATTTGTAGCAAACAGAAACGATATCGAGGCTGCTGAAGCCATGATGACAGGCTCGCTTTTTGCAGGAATAGCATTCTCATTTGCAAGGCTTGGAAATGTGCATGCAATGAGCCATCCGGTCAGCGCATTTTTCGATGTGCCTCACGGAGTGGCAAATGCTGTGCTGCTTCCTGTAATCGCAGAGTACAATGCGCTTGCAGACCATGGCAAGTATCTGACTATCTACAATGATATAAGCCTGATTCCTGCGTATGCGGATGAATTTGAGCCGATGATGCTGGTAGATGCAATCAGGGAGCTTTGCGCAGACATCGGAATCCCGGAGAATCTGACCATCGCAATCAACAATGCAAGCAAAACCGGAACAGTCACAAAGGAAGAGATAGAAAGTAAGATAGAGCTGATGGCTGTCGATGCCATGAAGAGCGGCAACATTGCTGTAAATCCAAGGGCTTCACGTCAGTGCGACATTGAGATGCTGTATCGCAGGGCACTGTAAAACTTATAAAATACAACATGTAAGGTAACTATTCCGAATAGTTACCTTATATGATTATCAACAGTATAGTTAGAGAATTAAAAGCAAACGGAGATATGAGTATGGATTATCTGTCACACAATGTATCTGAAAATTTAAAAAGAATACGTCAGTCAAAGGGCATGAGCTTGGACCAGGTAGCGGAACAGACCGGTGTGAGTAAAAGCATGCTTGCTCAGATAGAAAAGGGCACAGCAAATCCATCTATCGGAGTGCTTGGTAAAATCACAAGCGGTCTGCGAATTGAGTTTCAAAGACTTATAGATCCGCCGAGAGTGGACTATGCGCTCATATCTCCGGATGATCTGGTACCGACAAAGGAGCTTTTGGGACAGTACAGGGTATGGACCTGCTTCCCATACGAGGACTCAAGGGAGGTAGAGGTGTACCGTATCGATGTGGAGCCGGGCGGCGTGTATACAAGCGGTGGGCACGGCGAGAAAACTCGCGAGTATCTCACAGTCACAGACGGTGTGCTGACGGTCGAGTGTCACGACCATGTGCAGGAAATCCATAAGGGGCAGGTGTATAAGTTTGAGACAGATCAGCCTCATCTGTATCGCAATGATGGCGAGAGGGTGGCAAGCTGCATGTGCTTCTTTTTGGATTATACTAATATTCGGTGAGAGAGGTTAATATGTTCGGGATTAAGGATTTAATAGTATTTCTAATATTATTTGGGGCCAATTTACTTCAGGCAATAACCGGCTTTGCAGGAACGCTTATATCAATGCCTCCTACTATAAAGCTTATAGGAGCAGACGAAGCAAAGACTCTGCTGAATTCGATTGCACAAATATCAAGTTTAATGATTGTATGTACCGGATTTAAGCATATAAACTGGAAAGAATTTGGAAAAATTTTTGTATGTATGATTATAGGAATGACAGCAGGAGTATGGATATATAGTCATTTTCCGTTAAAGCAATTGCTTGTTGCATATGGAATAATGATAATTGTCATTGCCTTGAAAAAATTAATATCAAAAAATCAGAATGAAAAACAATTACCGCAATGGTTTATGATATGCATATTACTTGCAGCAGGTATGATTCACGGAATGTTTGTTTCGGGAGGTGCACTGCTTGTGGTTTATGCGACATTAGTTTTGAAGGATAAAGAGGAATTTAGAGCAACGGTTGCACTTATATGGGTGACAACAGGCTTTTATATAACAATCCCACAGGCATTGACAGGTGGGTTTAATTCGCATGTGTTAAGTCTTTTAATTGTTGGAGTGATACCGGTTTTTGCCGGAACATTTATTGGAACTAAAATGGTAAAGAAAATATCACAGGATGTATTTATGAATATAACTTATATTCTTTTATTATTGTCAGGAATCATGGCAATAGTTTAAAAATATGGCAAAGCATAACAGGAGATAAAGCTATGGCTGTTAAATTGGGTGAATTAATAAAACAGGTTGAAAATACGGGAATAAGGCTTGTTGGCGGAAAAGGTGGATTATCTAACCCGGTAGAATGGGTTCATATTGTGGGAAATATGGAAACAGCCGGCTTTTTAAAGGGCGGAGAGATAGTATTTACAACAGGAATCGGTATGGAGGAAGAGACATCTCTGCTTATGCTGACGGAGAAAATCTATCACAATAATGCAAGTGGATTAATAGTCAATATTGGACCATATATAAAAGAAGTACCTGAGGATGTTATAACTTTTTCAGATAACAATAATTTTCCTGTATTTACAGTTCCGTGGGAGGTTTATCTGGCGGATATGATGAGAATTTTCTGTTATGCAATACAGCAAAATGAGCAGAAGGAGCTGGAGCTTTCTTCTGCCTTTAAATATTGCTTGTATGCACCGGCAGAAGAAGAACTTTATATGCCCACGCTTATGAAAAAAGGATACTCTAAAAATTCAAAATATACAGTTGTTGTAACAAATATATTGGAAAAAACGGTGATAAGCAGGGAGAAGATAATATACTCCAGAATTTCTGATATGAGACAGAAGCAGCTTCTTAAAATATGGTCAGGTGCAATTCAGGAGCAAAGAAAGAATGCTGTAGCTTTCGTGGATGAGAATTATATAGTAACAATTTTGGCGGATGTGGATGATACAAAAGGTGTTACTATAGTTGAAAATGCAAGAAGCTGGATATGCAGATATTTGAAGGAAAATGAATCAATATGGAATTCTTTGGGAAAAACAGTATATAAAATATCAGAGCTTAAGGAAAGCTACAGAACCGCAAAATTGACAGAACGCTATATGAGAGAAAAGTCAAATGAAGATAGTATAAGCTGTTATAGTGGTATGGGGCTTGCAGGATTGCTTTTTAACATAAAAAAAGAGGATGACCTGAAGGCTTTTTGCGACAAGACTGTGGAGCCAATAAAAGAATATGATTTGGTTAATGATACTAATTTATATCAGGTTTTAAAGCTTTATATGAAGTATAATGGAAGTATCAATCAGGTTGCAGAGGAACTGTTTGTACATCGTAATACTGTGAATTATAAAATAAAAAAGATAGAGCAGATATTGAATGTAAATTTGGCCGATTTCAAAATCAGATCAGAAATTATAGCAGGGATAATAGCAGATGATATTCAGATTGTGCTGTAGCACAATCAACCTTGTTATTATTAATATATAAATAAGATGATTGATGAGATATTATAATACCAACAAGTAAACAATAAACAAAAACAAAGGTGTTTGAAAAAGAGATTTTCAGGCACTTTTTTAATTAAGGAGGAAAATAATATGTCAAATTTATCAGGAAAAGAAGTAGCTGAGTTACACAAGAAATATATATTGCAGTCTTGGTCTAAAGCAGGAGTTGATGCTCTTCCGGTTGAGAAGGCGAAAGGAATTTATTTTTGGGATTATGATGGAAATAAATATGCTGATATGGCATCTCTTTTGGTTTGTTCTAATCTGGGTCATGAGCTTCCTGAAATTGTAAATGCAATAAAGGAGCAGGCAGATAAGATGTGCTTTATGGCACCTGCATATGCGTCAGAGCCAAAGAGCAAGCTGGCTAAGCTTTTGATTGAAGCAGCAGGAGAGGATACATTTAAGAGAGTGTTCTTTACAAATGGTGGAGCTGATTCAAATGAGAATGCAATTAAGATGGCCAGAATGGTGACAGGAAGAACAAAGATTTTTTCATGCTACAGAAGCTATCATGGAGCAACTCTTGGAGCGTCAAATGCCTCTGGTGACTGGAGAAGGTTTGCTGCTGAGATAGGTGGAGCAAATGGATTTGTAAAATTTATGAATCCACAGATGTATAGAGATGGATATACATATGGAGTAGATGATGAGGCAGTAACAAAGAAGGCTATTGCAGATTTAGATTTACAGCTTAGATATGAGGGACCACAGAATGTTGCGGCAATAATCATGGAGTCAATTGTAGGAGCGAATGGAGTTATTCTTCCACCAAAGGGATATATGGAGGGAGTAAGAGCACTTTGCGACAAATATGGAATTCTCATGATATGTGATGAAGTAATGGCAGGCTTTTTCAGAACCGGTAAATGGTTTGCATGGCAGAATTTTGATTTCAAACCGGATATGATTACCTTTGCTAAAGGCGTTACATGTGGATATGTACAGCTTGGTGGAGTGATTGTAAATGAAAAGATTGCTAAATATTTTGAGGAAAATGTATTACAGTGCGGTCTTACCTATTCAGGACATACATTGGCATGTGCAGCAGGCGTTGCAGCAGTGACATATTATAAAGAACATAATATTGAACAGCATGTAGCTGAAATGCATGAGATTGTTGCACCATTTATGCAGAAAATGGTTGAAAAGCATAAATGTGTAGGAGAAGCAAGATGTATTGGATTGTTTGGTGCTCTTGAGATGGTTAAGAATAAGGAAACAAGAGAACCGCTTCAGGAATATGGTGTACCGGGAACTGCAATGCCATGGATTTTTGCTGAGTTAAAGAAGAGAGGTTTTGCTACATTTGGAAGAGAAAACTTTATAGAAATTTGTCCACCTCTTATAATTACCAAAGAGGAACTTGAGGAGTATTTACCAATTCTTGATGAAGTATTAACACTTGCAGATGAGCGTTTTTGTGACTAATTTATCGGAGGAATTATTATGGAGTGGAATTATACACAGCCTGTCAATATCAGATTTGGAAAGGGCAGACGCAAGGAAATAAAGGAATTATCAGAATCACTGGGTGCAAAGAATGGTTTACTTGTAGCAGATCCGTTTTTCTTCACAAATGGATTGGTGGATGAGATATTGGAACAGAGCAATGGAGCACTTACAGCTTCGTTTGGAGAGCTTTCTCCAAATCCGGATGTAACAGAGGTGGATGCCTGTGCGGATGTAATCAGAGAAAAGAATATAGGATTTGTTGTTGCACTTGGAGGCGGAAGCTCTATGGATTGTGCAAAAGCGGCAGCCAGTATCGCACTTACAGAGGATTCTATCAGAAAATATCATGGAACAGGTGTGGCAATGCCACAGGAGCATTTACCGCTTATAGCTATTCCTACAACTGCCGGTACCGGAAGTGAGGTCACATGTGTAGCTGTACTGTCTGATCATGCAAATGGAAAAAAATCACCAATAGTATCAGATGGATTTTTCCCGGATTATGCGATAATAGACCCGGAGCTTACATACACAATGCCACCTAAGGTTACAGCAGGAACCGGTATTGATGTGCTATCGCATGCACTTGAAGGTTTTTGGAGCAAAGGACATCAGCCTGTATGTGATGCATGTGCACTTCATGCAGCAGATCTGGTATTTAAGTATTTATACAGAGCTTATGAAAATCCTTCCGATGAGGAGGCGAGAGAGAAGATGTGTGAAGCTTCGGTTATAGCCGGTCTTGCATTTACTCTGCCAAAGACAACTGCGTCGCATGCATGCTCATTTCCGCTGACTAATTTACATCATATTCCTCATGGTGAGGCATGTGGTCTTACACTGGATTATTTTGCAAGAATCAATGCAAAGGGACCGGAGGGAGGAAGAATCGATGATTTTGCCAAAAGGCTTGGATTTAAAGATACAAGTGATATGGCAGACGCAATTCATGAGCTTAAAGAAAAGCTGCATCTTAGAAATGATTTAAAGGATTTGAAGCTGTCAGAGGAGCAGATAGCAGATCTTGTCAGAATAAGCAGACATCCTAATCTTTATAATAATCCGGTAGATATTACAGATGAGATGCTGGATGAAATGTACCATAAGATGGCATAAATATTAGGAGGTGATGTTCATATGTATAGTGTTGTAATAGCATTTGGAGTTGCCAGTGTTATGTTGTGCCTGGGTATGGTAATAAGAGCAAAGGTGCCTTTTTTCAGACATATGCTTATGCCGACAAGTGTAATAGGTGGTCTGGTTGGACTGATACTGATGAATACATTGTTTGCAAAAGTGAATTTTGGAGGTATGACAACCACAGATTTTAGTAATATTGTAGATGTATTTTTCGTTATGTCATTCATTTCGATAGGTCTTACAGGCAAGAAAAAGAATAAAAAGGCGGAAAATACGAAAGAAAAAAAGAGAAGTGGGGCAGTAAGAGGTGCAATGGGCATGGCATTGATATGGTGTATATTATATGCAGTCCAGCCACTTGTTGGAATTATAACTACTTCGATAGTAGGAAAAGCTCTCGGAATGGATTCTATGTATGGAATTCTGATTCCATTTGCTTTCTGTCAGGGTCCGGGACAGGCATCGACTTATGGAAGATTGTTTGAGCAAACATATGGATATGCAAATGCCGAGATGGTAGCGCTTACATACGCTGTAATTGGTTTTATAGTAGCATTTGGTGTAGGAGTACCGGTTGCGAGATATGGACTTAAGAAAGGTATTGCAAGGAATAAAAGCAAAATAAATTCTTCTGTCGAGCGTGGATATTTTACACCGGAGGAACAGAGGGAGCCACTTGGAAAATCGACATTTCACAGCGGAAATATTGAGACTTTCGCAGCTCATTTTGCAATCATGGGAGTATGTTATTTGATTGCTCTTGGAATGTCTGCCGTAATAAAGCTTATTCCGGGAATTGGACCGACATTTGCAGCAATGCTTTTCATGTGGGGAATGTTTGCAGCAAATATTGTCAGAAAAATAATGGAGAAATTGAATATCAGTTATTTGATTAACAATGCTTTTCAAAGCAGAGTGACAGGCTTTTTCTCAGATTATCTGGTTGTAAGTTCGTTTATGGCAATTCAGGTAGGCGTTATTGGAAAGTGGATTGTTCCAATTATTATAGCCGGCGCTGTAAGCTGTGCGGCAACATTCCTTGTGAGCCTTTATTTTGGTGAAAGACTGGGTAGTGATCATGACTTTGAGAGAGTACTTGGCGTATACGGAACCAGTACAGGAACAACACCAAGCGGTCTTTCTTTAGTCAGAATAGCAGATCCAAGGCTACAGACAAGCACAGGTGCAGAGCTTGGAGTAATGAATATGGGAATGATGTTTTCAACACCTACTATGCTATGCATAACATTTGCAGGATTGCACTATATTTCATTACCAATAGCATGTGTGGCTATTTTTGCAACAATTTTTATTTACCTGATTCTCTTAAAGGTATTTAAGGCCTGGGGAAAACCTACTTTTACTTTAACAAAGGGACATATTTCAGATGGAGAAGAAGGAGAAAATCAGGGAGAACTCCTGAAAGGGTATCTTAATGATATCAACATCAATAACTTAAGTGATGTTGAATCTCTCCTGAGCAACAGTCTTCAGTAAAATATAACACTATTAAACATCTGATAAAATGAAAGGAATGAATTATGATGAAGATGATTTATGCAATAGTAAGACCGGAGAAGGCTTATGAAATTAATAAAGCACTGGCAGATGCCGGTTTTGGAGCATCGACAAAGTGGAGCGTATCAGGAAGAGGAAAACAGCATGGAATTCATGTTGGAGATGTAGTATACGAGGAAATGTCAAAGAATATTCTGATGATTGCCTGTGATGATGAGGATAAAAATGAGATTATAGATGTTATTATGGATTCAGCTCAGACAGGAGAGGAAGGCAACTCCGGTGATGGAAGAATCTTTGTTGTCCCGATTGAGGAAGCATATACAATATCTACAAGATCTAAGGACGATTGATGCCTGTTAATTGAAAAAAGGAAAAATATATGAGTAAAATATATTATAACGGTGATATCATTACAATGTGCTCAAAGGATGATAAACCATCAGCGATTGTTACTCAAAATGATGAGATAGTATATGTGGGAGATTATGAGACGGCAAGAAATACCTATAAAGAAGCAGAAATGGTTAATCTGGATGGAAAAACTATTATGCCCGGATTCATAGACCCACATAGTCATTTCTTTCAAACTGCACAGAGCATAAATATGTGTGATTTATCCGAAGCATCAAGCTTTGCAGATATTGTGGATATACTCAATTTATATAAAGAAGAACACAAAGATGCAGAAATTATTTTTGCAAGTGGATATGATCACAATTTTTTAATTGAGCAGTCGCATCCGGATAGGACAGTGCTGGATTTAGTATCAGATACAATACCAATATACATATCTCATGTGTCAGGACATATGGGGGTGGCAAACAGCGCTTTATTGAAAATGGCAGGAATAACAGATGAAACAAAAGATCCAAAAGGTGGCAGGTTTGGTCGATATGATGATGGAAGACCTGATGGATACGTGGAGGAAATTCCGGCTTTGATGCAGATTATTGCACCGGCAATGAAGCTCATAAAAACAGATATGCCCTCGCAGATTAAAAAGGCGCAGCAGCTCTATTTTAAGTATGGTGTGACAACGGTACAGGAGGGAGCCGCATCAAAACAGGCGGCTATCGGACTTGCAGCATTAGCAAAAAATGGTCTTATAGATATAGATGTTGTGATGTACATAATGGATGAGGATTATGCTGATATTGCGCAGCAAATGCATGAGTATACTGTAGGAAAATATGTAAATCACATAAAGATAGGCGGCTCAAAGATAATTCTAGATGGTTCTCCTCAGGGAAAATCAGCGTGGCTGTCAACACCATATGAAAATGAGAAAGAGTATTGCGGATATGCATCACATGACCTGGAATATGTTGTTAAGGCTTGCCGAAAGGCGATAAAAGGAAGATATCAGATACTTGCACATTGTAACGGCGATGCGGCTTCAGAACAGTTTATCAGTGCATATCAGATTGCAGTAAAAAAAGAAGGTTCTGATAATGAAATCAGACCGGTTATGATACATTGTCAGACTGTCAGGGATGATCAACTGGACCGCATGGCTGAGGTTGGAATGATACCTTCTATTTTTGTCGGACATATTTATTTTTGGGGTGATGTACACAAAAAGAATCTGGGAATAAACAGGGCAGAGAGAATAAGCCCTGTGAGATCAGCTTTGGAGAGAGGACTGATTTATAATTTTCACCAGGACACACCGGTAACTAAGCCGGATATGCTGCATTCAGTATGGTGCGCAGTGAACAGAATTACCAGAAATGGTGAGGTGCTGGGAAACAAGCAATGTATTGATGTGTATGATGCTCTTAAAGCTATAACTATTAATGCTGCTTACGAGTATCATGAAGAAAACGTAAAGGGTTCTATTGAAACAGGAAAGAAAGCAGATTTTGCTATTCTTTCAGATAATCCACTCAAAGCTGATCCAAAGAAGATCAAAGATATTCAGGTGGTCAGAACAGTAAAAGCAGGTATCAATGTGTTTGAGTGATTTGTGCTTAAGCACAAAAAAGATTGTTTTAGAGATTCTTGTTTTAAAGTATTGAAATGAATAAAATAACAGCATAAAGAACAAAAAATGAACCAGACATAAAACATGGCAAAGAGGTCGTATAGCTTCAGCCATGTTTTTTTGTTTAATAAGGAAAGAGAGGCGAGATATTTATGAAGATGCTCAGAGCTATTATAAGACCTGAAAAAGCTGATCATGTAGCAGAGGCTTTATTGGAAAAAGGATTTCCGGCTATGACCAGAATGGATGTATACGGACGTGGCAAGCAGATGGGCTTGCAGATAGGAAGCGCATTTTACGATGAGCTGCCAAAGCAGATGATTATGATTGTAGTTCAGGATGAGGATGAAGAGACAGTAGCAAATATCATTATGGAAAGTGCTTTTACAGGAGATGATGGTAACTATGGAGATGGAAGAATCTTTGTATCACCGGTATCAAAAGCATATACAGTAAGTACACAGTCAAGTGGATTGTAGAAAGGAAGACCATATGGTAGAGATTTTAGCAATTATCAGACCGAATCGTTTGAATGATACTAAACGAAAGCTGAAAGAAACGGGATATCCGGGTTTTACCTGTCAACGAGCAATGGGGCGTGGAAAAAAGCCTGTTTCATTCCTTTTAGCTGATGGTTCAACTATCAGGACTGAATTGGTAAATAAAAGGGTATTGAATATCATTGTTCCGGATGAGGCAGAAAATGAGGTTGTAAAAGCAATTATTGAAGCAAATTCGTATGGACAGCCCGGGGATGGAAAAATATTTGTGTGTCCTATTGAAAAATCATATCGTGTCAGAACAAGAAAAATGGCAGAGGATATTTAGAAAGGAGACATATTTGATGAAAAAGATTAAGAGAGAAACAGTTATTTCTGTTGTGGTTGTAATTTGTATATTTGTTCTTTGGTTTGTATCTACAGCCAATGCGTGGGTGGATACGAAGCTGATCCCATCACCACAGCAGGTGTGGAAAGCATTTCTGGATGCATGCAAGGATTATAAGGGACATTCGCTCCTGCAGCATATGGGTGTAAGTATGCAGCGTTTATTCAGCGCATTTGGACTTGCTGTAATAACAGCCGTGCCACTTGGACTTTTAAGTGGATTTAGTAAGACAGTGAGAGCTATACTGGAGCCGATTATTGAGTTTTACAGACCATTACCACCGCTTGCTTATTATACATTATTAGTGCTGGCACTTGGAATTGACAATGCTTCAAAGATTGCATTATTGTACCTTGCATGCTTTGCACCTATATATGTTTCATGCGTGTCAGCGGTTGTCAGAGTAAATAAAGATCATATAAACAGTGCGTATACTCTCGGAGCAAGTAAAGGTCAGGTATTCTTTTCAGTAATATTTCCATCATGTCTGCCGGATATGTTTACAGGACTTAAGACATCAATAGGTGTTGGCTATTCAACATTGGTAGCGGCTGAGATGGTAGCAGCGAATGCAGGTATAGGCTGGATGGTACTGGATGCAAAAAACTGGTTAAGAAATGACATTGTATTTGTCGGCATAATTATCATGGGTATTACGGGTATATTGATAAATGTAGTATTGGGATTGCTGGAGAAAAAGCTTGTTCCGTGGAGTGGCAAGGCTTAAACAAAGTAAATATGGAGGAAAGATATATGAAGAAAGTAATGAGAAAATTAGTAACGTTATTAGTGATTGCAGCTATGATAACAACAGTATTTGCCGGCTGTGGAAGCGGCAAATCATCGGGTGGTGGATCGACCTCCGGTTCTGAGAAAGCAAAGAAGGTAATAATAGGTACTCAGGAGATGCCGAATGATGAAGGCATTGCTAAAGCAGAGGATTATTTCTCTACTGAGATGGGTGTGGATGTTGAAATAAAGCAGTTTGATTCAGGAAAGGATATTAATACAGCGCTTGCTTCCGGCAGCATTGATTTTGGTCTTGCAGGCTCTTGTCCGGCAGCACTTGCAATAAGTCAGGATTTTGGAATCAAAGTAATATGGATTCATGAGGTTTTAGGTTCGGTAGAAAGTCTTGTTTCCAGAAAAGCTGCAGATATTAAGACTGTAGAAGATTTAAAAGGTAAAACTGTTGCAACACCGTTTGCTTCAACTGCACATTTTTCACTTTTACATGCAATGGAGAATGCAGGATTAACAGAAAAGGATGTAAATTTACTTGATATGCAGCCAAGCGAAATATATGCAGCATGGCAGAATGGACAGATAGATGCAGCATACATATGGGAGCCTACATTGTCGCAGATGGAAGATGCAGTAACCGTTTGTACAAGTAGTGATATGGCAGATGCAGGATATATGACAACAAATCTTGAAATGGTAAGAACTGAATTTGCAGATGCAAATCCTGACATTGTTGTTGCATATATAAAAGCTGTAAATAAAGCAGCAGAGCTGTACCAGGGTAATAAAGATGAGGCTGTTTCAATTATAGCAAAGGCAATGAAACTGGATAATGAAGCAGCACAGTCACAGATGGAAGGCTCAACATGGTTATCAGCAAAAGAGCAGTTAGGGGCAGATTATTTTGGAACCTCAGATGCAAAAGGTGCTTTTGCACAGAATCTTTATGACACAGCAAAATTCCTCAAGGAGCAGGGAAGTATTTCAGAGGTGCCTGAGAAGTCTGTATTTGAAGAGGCTGTAGATTCAACTTATCTTGAAAAGGCAGTACAGTAATTGAAAGAAGAAGGAGGTTCACATATGAAGGACGAAGTCGTAATATCTATACAACATGCAAGCTTGGAATATAATAGCGAAAGAGGCAAGGTATTGGCATTAAAGGATGCAAATCTTGATATAAAAAGAGGCGAGTTCATATGTGTTCTCGGACCGTCCGGATGTGGAAAGAGTACATTACTTAATATTATAGCCGGCTTCCATAAACCTACATCAGGATGCGCTAAAATGGGTGATGAAGAGATTGATGGACCTAATTGGAAAAGAGGTGTTGTATTCCAGACTCCCCCACTTTACCCATGGCTTAATATATATGACAATATTGCTTTTGGACCTAGAAAGAGAAAATTACCTAAGGATCAGATTGAACGTGATGTGAATAAATATATTGAGCTGGTTGGTCTTAAAGATTTTAAAAATCAAAAGCCATATGAATTGTCAGGAGGTATGCGTCAGAGAGCATCTCTTGCCAGAGTATTGGTAAATCAGCCGGAAATGATTCTTATGGATGAACCGCTTGGAGCACTTGATGCGCTTACACGAACCAATATGCAGTCCTTAATTCGTGAAATATGGAGTAAAACAAATAATACGGTTTTCTTTATTACACATGATGTGGACGAGGCATTGTCGTTAGCAACACGAGTTATTGTGATGTCAGCCAGACCGGGCAGAATAGTTAAAGAGTTTAAAACAGATTTTACATATGATATTGATGGACCGAATTCTGAGGCTGCGCGGTATTCTCGTGAGTATATGATGATTCGTGAAGAGATATTGAATATTATAAATACGCAGAATGCTGCTTCCGGCGCAAATGAGTAAGAGGACGATAGTAGAAAGAAGAAATAGGTACCCCCTTTCCTCGCTTACAAGCGATGGCAAGGGGGATTCTTTCGATATATTGTTAAGTAAACTTTGTTATTGCATTTAGTGATGAAATGTAACTATTCTCCTCTCCTCACCACAGCACTTTTCCCTCTAAAAGCAATACCGATGCTTATAATTGAATTCACACCATTATCGCGCAGCTCCGTGTCGTATTTCTTTGCTTCTATCTGTTGTAGGGCGCTGTCGGCTAATGCAGATAAATCGGTATGTTCATCTTTAGTGTGTTTAAACTCAAAGATAAATCCGGGCATTCCCTTTGTTAAAGGCATAAGCTGAATATCAAATCGACCGAGGCCTGATTCGCGGTTTGAGCGTATCTTGTAGCGGTTTCCAAGTATGGCACAAAGACCAAGCATCATTCCGTGATAGAAGCCTTCATTAGCTCCATCAATAGAAGAAATACTTTTTACCATAAAATCTTCCAGCAGAGCCTGGAGCTTTTGTGTATCCTTGGAAAAGATAGCCTGGCTGATAGATATGGCAAGGCTATTCTGGTTGGTGCGGTTTAGCACCTCCTTTTCGTAAACAAAAGTGATTTCTTTGTTTGGAATAGCAACATCACACATGAAATTTCCATCGCTTTGCGGATAAATATTGGCAACCTTCAGGTATCCGGCTACCAGAAGAAAGCTGTATATACTATATGGATTATTCTGAACCTCGGGATAGATAACACCGGTATCAATATAGGTTGCGATTTTTTCACCACATAGCAGCTTATAAAGGTCTTTGGTAATTTCAGGCGTAGCTGTCCTTATAATTTCTCCGATTATCTCATTGCTGCCGGTGGATTGCCAAAATGCTTTCGGAAAGCAGTTGTCAGAGATATAATTGATTACAGACCATGGATTAAAGATTTCTGTATTGCCAAAACGATATCCATCGTACCATTCGCTGAGCTCATTATATTTATCGTCTTTTCCATAGTATCGCAGCATGTCTTTTACCTCTTTTTCAGTAAAACCAAAATAAGAGCTGTAGCCATCATCGAGAATAGAATAGGTTTTCAGATTGTTCATGCCGCTGAAAATACTTTCCTTTGCTACACGCAGTATTCCTGTAAGAAAGCCAAAGGCAAGGTGTGGATTGTCCTTGAGTCCTCCTGAGAAAAAATTGCGCATGAAATTTACAATTTCCGGATAGAAATTGCAGGTATGCCCCTGTTGGATGGGTGTGTCATATTCATCAATGATAATGATACATTCCCTTCCATAATGCTTATGAAGCAGTAATGATAAAAGCTGCAGACCCATCTGACAATCGACTTCATCCCCACTGTCTCCGGCAAGAAGCTGATATTGTTCCTTTTCGTAAGAAGTTAAAACAGAACTTGTCTCAAGCTCGTTATGTCGTATAAATTCCAGAGATATAAGCCTGCGGATTTTCTGAAAGGTTTCTTCCCAGGTCATGCTTTTAACATCTTTGAAGGTCAAAAAAATGACAGGATACTGTCCTTGGTGTCTAGTGTAGTAATCGCCGCATTGCCATATCTGTTTGTCTTTGAAATAAACAGATGTATCCTCGTTTGTTTTTTCAAAAAATACGCGCAGCATATCCATATTGAGAGTTTTTCCAAAACGCCTTGGACGTGTGAAAAGAGATACCATAGGCTTTTTATCCAGAAAATCACGTATCATCAGAGTCTTATCTACATAATAATAGCCGGTGGTTGCAAGTTTAAAATCAGATACGCCTATTGGTAGGGATTTATTTTTCGCGAAATGATTCATGTGTATGGTTTCGTCAGGGATTAACCATTTACGTCCTTCCTTTATTGCACCGGGCAATTCACCGTTTTTGCACATCTGTTGGATTCTTCGTACAGAAAATCCCATTGCTTTTGATGCATCTGAGCAAGATAAATATTCCATGTGGCACCTCCGCATAATAATTTAATAGCAATACTTTGATTATATTATATGTCATTATGCGAAATATAACAACTGTGATTTCGCATAGATTTCGTCTACAAACGAAATGCTATGTTATTTATTATGTGTTATCCTGTGTTTTCATTGGTTATCCTATTGCATATATAGGTTTACCTATATATAATGATGTGAG
>ERZ1034691.1388-NODE-1388-length-15705-cov-11.707348_pt1 | contig 15705 bp, 22 predicted proteins | sample MGYA00520638_ERZ1034691 | MGnify/ENA primary metagenome ERZ1034691 (study PRJEB33766, sample SAMN09781763) | gut metagenome | biome: gut microbiome | host: Homo sapiens | place: Madagascar | study: EMG produced TPA metagenomics assembly of the PRJNA485056 data...
CCCCCTGGACCGTGGCCCCGCCCCCCGCCGGGAGCCGCCCCTGTACGGTGGTAATTGCCATTTCTACCCCTCCTTATTCCTTTTCCGGCGCTTCTGATTTTCCTTTCAAAAGCTCCACCGCCTTTTTCAGCACCGCAGGCAGAGGAATCCCCAGCAAACCCGCGTTCTCGATGATGGAGATGGTCTCGTTCACAATAAACGCCACCACCACCGTGGTCTTGACCCAGTCCACCCCCAGGGTCACATCCAGCCGATGGGCCACCAGGACCAGCAGCAAGGTCATGCACTTCTTCGCCAGCCCCAGCCAGCCCACAGAGCTGGACAACCCGCCGTTCTCGGTCTTCTTGGAGTGCCCCAACGCCGCCGCGATGAGCCCGGTGCCGAAGTCCACGGCCATGAAGATGATGAGGGTGGTCAGATCATTGGTCCACCCGCCGAACAGGGAGGACAAAAAGCCCCCAATGGCCCCGATTCCCCCGCATACCGCCGCCCGGATTCCGCTTGCTTTGTCCATGGTCAGCCCTCCTTCCTGGGCGTGGCCAGGATCATTTCCACCTGCTCCGCCGTGATGAACCGGGGCGCGTAGGACCGGACCTTTTCCTCGGTGATGGTCCCGGCCACCCACATGCTCAGAATGAAGTTGTAAAACATCTCAATCGCTCCTTTCAGTTGGTCGAAACTGCCGCCAGCATATCCATCAGCCCCAGGACCGCCTCATTGGTGGCGGCCTGCTGGGCTTCCAGGGCTGCGATTTTCTCCGCCTGGGTGTCGGCCTTTCTGGGGAGGTCAACCAGCTCCCAGGAAAAGGCCGTGCCGTCGTAGTGAAGCTCCGGGGCCTTGCCCTCCGGGACCTCCCCGGCGTACTCCGGAATGGCCTCCACCAGATAGCCGGTCTCCAGGAGCTCCGCCTCCGTCTTCCCCAGGCCGTAGACCGGGTCGAAGGGCATGTAGTGGGTGAAGGTGATTCTGCCGTCGGTGGTCTGAATGTATACCATGTTATTCCTCCTCCAGGATTTTGTAGCTGTCAAAGGGCAGGTCCCAGCGCGTAATGCTCGTTGTGCTTACGCTTATGCAGAATAAATACGTGCTGAACGGGTTTGTGCTGTTGTAGGAAACGGCATAATTGTAAACGCCGTCTGGGTCTCCGTTGATTGTACACTGAACATGGGGCGTATCGCTGCTCCATCCGGTGGAATAAATCCAGCCGTTGGAAAGATGGCTGTAACGAATGTACCCGCAGCTGGTCAAGGTGGTGGGCAGCTTAAACCAAATGCCTTGCCCGACAGTCTGTTTGGCAATCAGCGTTCCGTCCAGGGAATACCGTGCCACTTCGGAGTTGTTTGCGTCCTCCAGACCGTTTTGGGATAAGAGCACCTCATCCCAGGCCGAAGCCGTTGAACAGCTTCCGGCAGCCACCGCCACCTTTTTCTTCCAGATCAGGGCAGCGGTGGCCGGGTCGATCTTCATCAGATACTTGCCGCAGTCGCTTTCCGAGGTGTCGCCGGTCCAGATGTAAAAGTCCCCCTCTTTGTCCATGCAGCAGGAAGTATTCATACCCCAGCCTGTCAGGTCCGTGTAGGCGCTCCATGTGTATGTGGCGATGGTGTGGGTGGACAAGGTCAGGAATTCTGCTTTCGTACCGTTTCCGCCGGAGCCCCAGCAAATCACGCTTCCGTTATTGTATGGGATGCTTTTGAACGACCCGGAAACGCTCCACACCACTTCCAACGTGGAGAATTTCACCTTGGCAATGGTGCTGCCGTAGTTCAGATAGACGATGTCGTCGTCCGTCTCGTCGGCGCAGACGTAGTTTCCGTAGACCGAGGGTTTGTTCCCGACCCCAAGACTTTTCACCTCCGGGTCCCGCCCGGGCCGGATGCGGATGAGGTCGTAGGCAGCGGAGCTGGCATAGAGCCCGTATACCGTCCCGTTTTGATTAACGGAGATGTTGGAGGTGATGTTGGCGTTGACATAGCTGGGCGTCAGGCTGCCGGTGTAGCTTGCAGACAGCTGGGGCTGCAAATCGTACTTGGGAATCAGGTCCCCCTGGACATACCCGCCGCCCGCCTTAAAATTTACCGTCTTCCCCACAGTGTCCAGGATGCAGGAGACGATGGAGCCGGAAACAAACAGCCCCGTGGCCGCCGTCTTGCCGTTCTGCAGCTTCACCGCATACGTCGCCCCGTTGACCCGGAAGGTATCCCCGGCGGAAAAGGCCGCCGTTGCCTTGAACTGGCAGCTGACCACCCCCGTCACGCTTCCCAGCCCCGACAACGTATGCACTTTCGTGGCGCTGGACCGGACGTGGGTCAACGTGTGCACCGTCTCGTACCCGTCCCATTTAGTCTTCTGGGCCGCTGTCACGTGGATGTTTGCGTTTCCGGTGTGGGCCGTCAGGTCGGCGGACGCCGCCGCTCCGATGTCTGCCGGGGTCAGGGTGATCTCCCCGTTCACCTGCTCCACGCCGTTTACCTTGGTGGTCAGGCCGTCGGCTCCCGGGTCGCCCTTGGGGCCTGTGGGACCGGCGGGACCCTGAATTCCCTGGATTCCCTGTTCCCCCTGGGGTCCTTGCTCCCCCTGGGCCCCCTGTTCCCCCTGGGGACCCGCGGGACCCTGGGGCCCGGTCTTCCCCTGGGGACCCTCGGGACCGGTTTCACCTTGTGGTCCGGTGGGTCCTTGCTCACCCTGGGGGCCGGTCTTGCCCTGGGCTCCCTGGGGCCCGGTCTCGCCCTGGGGACCGGTGGGGCCCTGTTCTCCCTGGGGTCCGGTCTCGCCCTGGGGACCTGTGGGACCGGTTTCTCCCTGGGGACCCGCCGGGCCTGTCTCACCCTGGGGACCTGCAGGCCCCATAAGGGACCCCACGCTTTTCCACGCCAGGGAATCGGTGTCCCATAGGTAAATGACGTTGCTGTCCGCCGTGCCCACGGCCCAGGCGTCCCCGGCGCTGCCCGTCGGGTGGGCGGCCTGGAGGGCCGAAAGGCTGGCGTACAGCCCTAAGATGGTAAAACTCTCCCCGGAATCCCCCTTGGGCCCCTGGGGGCCTCTGGGCCCGGTCTCGCCCTGGACCCCCTGGGGACCTGCCGGACCTACGCCGCCAGTGTCGCCCTTGGGTCCCTGGATTCCCTGGATACCCTGGCTGCCCTTGGGGCCCGCCGGTCCTACGGCTCCGGTGTCGCCTTTGGGGCCTTGCTCACCCGGAACGCCCTGGATTCCCTGGGGGCCTGCCGGTCCTACGCCGCCGGTGGCTCCCTTGGGTCCCTGGTCGCCTGCCGGGCCCTGAACCCCCTGGGGGCCGGTCTTTCCCTGGATGCCTTGGAGCCCCTGAACTCCCTGGACCCCCTGGGGCCCCCGGATGTTCCGGGCGGCGGGAGCCTGGCCGCTGTAATCGGCCACGGCCCAGCTCAGATCGCCGTTTTCCGCCACCGTGGGAATGTACACCTTTCCCGCCGGGCCCTGGATTCCCTGGGCCCCCTGGGCTCCCGTGTCCCCCTTGGGGCCGGGGATGCCGGAAATGACGGTCTGGTTGTTGGCCGCGTCGTCGGTGACGGTGCCGTTTAGGAGCTTCAACCGCCCCCGCTGGGGCATCTCGCTGCCGTCCGGGGCAATGATCAGGTGCCCCGAGGAGCCGATGGCCTCGAAGTTCTCCCCGTCGGCGCTGACCTCCAGTTGGTTGTCGCTGTTCACCCGGATGGCCTTGATGTCTCCGGATTTCACCCGCTCCTGAATCAGGGCCAACAGGCTTTCCAGCTGACTTTGCACGCTGTCCCCTTCTAAGCCGTTCCCCTCCGCCGCACCGATCTGTTCGGCAGCGTCGGATTTTCCCAGATCGTCAATGAGCCGGTTCAGGGCCGGGATGATCACCTCCCGGGCCGTTTCCTCAAATTTGGCCTGCATCTCCGCCGTGCTTAATTCCGGCGTATCCGGCAGACCCATCACGCCCTTGCCCGTCAGATCGTCGGCTGTGATTTTCTGAAACATGGATTCCCTCCTATCGCTTGTATTTCCCGCTCTCCGTGAACTCTATGGAAATCTCATAGATTCCGAAGGGCTCGTTTCCCTCCCGGTTTTCCAGCCGGAACCGGGTCTTGTCCACCTTCTTCACCTTGATTTTCTGGGCAATGGTCTTGGGGGTGGTGTCTGTGGAGAAGGTGAATTTGGAAAATGTGAGCTTTCCAAAGGCGAAATACCGGGCCTTGCTCATGATCCGCTTTAATTCCGTCCACTTTCCCCGGATCAGGGCCTTTAAGACAATGCTGGTGGCCGTGGCCGCCGCCAGCCGGATGGCGAAAAGCCGCACCGTCTTGTTCCGGTAAAAGGAGTTGCCGTCAAAATCCGCCATGTCCCACCAGGCCGCCACGGCCTTCCCGTCGTCGGAAAAGCTCAAAGCGCTTTCCGGGTCCTCGTGAAACCGGCAGACCTTCCCGTCTCCGGTACCGAACCACAACGCCCCGTCCCACTCCCACAGCACCCTGGCCGCCACGTTCCAGACGTAGCACTCATACTGATAGGACGAATAGGGCGTTCCCCGCTCGTAGGTCTTCTGCAATCCGTCCAGAAGGTAGATTTTTCCCCCACCGGCCAGCAGGTAAAAGTCCCGCCACACAAAGCCGAAAGCGTCGGAAAGGTCCGGCAGCTCCATAATGGCCGGGTTGATGTAAAAGCTCCGGTTCTGGGTGATCCGCTCCCCGGTGATGTCCGTGGCCGTTACAGCGTAGATTCCCATGTCGGTGAGAAACAGCGGCTCCGTCCCTAAGTACCCGAAAGCGTAGGGCGAAACAGCCCCTTCTCCCTGTAAGGTCCCCACAATGGGAAAGGCCGCCTTGCCGTCTGCCAGCTCCCCCTTCCGCAGGATGATGTTCCGCCCGTCCTCAGCCTTGTCCTTGTGCGCCGCCAGCCGGTCGGAGATCACCGAATACCCCACGATTCGGGAGGATTCCTGCCCTAAGACCGAATACCAGGTGTCCCCGAAGTATCCGGGGTCGTTCATCTGGCTGTACCAGTCGTAATTCCGCCATTCCTCATTTCCGGTGACGAACAGCCGGTCCGACGCCCCCGCCGCGCCGTATAGGGCGCAGATGGTGCAGCCCTCGATTTTCCCCCGGGGCCCGCTCCGGTCCTTGGATGCGGTCAGCTGGATGTTGTCCTTGCCGTCCACCGGGCTTTTCCCCGGGGCCTCGGTAAAGGTCACTTTCCCCGCCGTCCGGTCCACGGAAAAGTCCGTTCCCTCGGTCAGGGTTTCCCAGGTTCCTTCGGCGGTCAGCTTCTTTCCCGTCACCAGCGTTTCGTCCAGATCGGTAAAGGACAGCTGGTATTCCGTGCTTTTCCCGTCGGAGAGGAACGAATCCGTCCACTTGTCCGACAGCATGTTCACCGCCTCATAGGCCGTCCCGCCGCCGGTGGGCCCCCGCCCGATGATCACCGTGGGAACGTATGCGCTGTCCTTTACCTGGGTGACCTTCCAGACCTTGACGGTCTCCCCGTCCTCCCCGGCTTCTTCTTCCTCGCCGTACCGGAGAAAATGGGCCCCGTCCAGCAGATACAGCCGCCCGCCGATCTGCCACCCCGTGGACCGGTGGTCCGCCATGCCGTCATAGAGCAGATGGAAGGTGTCCCCGTCGATTCCGTAAAGCCTGGTTCCCCCGTGGATGAGCCGTTTTTTCACCCCGTTTACGTCCGCCTCATAGGCCCCGTGGATTTTCCCGTCCAGCCGGAACCGGGTGGCGTATCCCATCCGCTTCCGCACCTTCCCCGGCACGTCCCGGACCATGTTGGGCGCGTCCGGGCTCCGGGAGGGGTCCACGTTGGAAGGGGAGTTGTGCAAATCCACCCCCCGCAGGTAGGAGATGTTCAGAACGTTCCGGGCCGGGCTCCCGGTGGAAATGGTGGTGTTTGCCATGCCCCGGCCTCCTTAATACACGTCCCGGACTTCCCCCACCACCGCCGTGGCCAGGTTCTCCCGGGAATACTCGTACTTCTGATTGAAAAACTGCGCCTTCCCCGTTTCGTCGTCGGAAAGCATCAGATGGGCCGCCAGGCCGTAAGGCAGGCACTCCCGTTCCATCTCCGGCTCATACCCCGGGGAATCCGCCAGCTTTTCTAAGGTGGGGGCCGCCGCCAGGGGCGCTTTCCCCCGGCTCTCCCGCAAGGTCTGGTTGTATGGGAAGACCTCGCTTAACAGGATGTTCAAAAGCCCCACCACCACCGCCGTCTCATAATCTCCCTGGGAGCTGGGCGGCTCTCCTGTCAGGGCCAGGGCCGCGTTATAGATGTCGCTTCCGCTCAAAGGCTTCACCTCCTATATGAAAACAGGGACGCGCTGTCTGCGCGCCCCGTTTTGCCGTGTCCTTATGCCGTCAGGGTTCCGGTGGCCACGCCGGAAGGGAACATGCCATCCTTTTCGGCGTAGGCTTTCACCACCGTCCCCGCGCCGCCGCTGGCCGTGGCTCCTGATTTCCGGTTGGCGGAGTACCGGGGGTCGCTGCCGTCGGTGGTGTAGTAGATGGTGGCCCCGGTGGTGCCGCTGGCCAGGGCCCCGGTGGCCGCCGTGATGGTGGGAGTCTCCACAATGCTGCCTGCGCCGGAAGCCGTGTTGACCTCGACGTACACCGCTCCGGCCTTCTGCTCGAAGATGAAGCAGTCGTAGTACATCCGGCCCTCCAGCAGGTTGCCGGAAATGCCGGGCGGGTCCTGGTGGAGCTTGGTGTCGTTGAGCTTCTGGGCCACGATCACCGCCGATTTGTGGGCGATGATGAAGTTGACGTTCTGGGGCCAGCGTCCCGTGGGGACCTTAATTACCGCCATTCCCGCGAACTCGCCCACCTCGCCTTTGGTCAGGCTCTTTTCCGCCAGCTTGTCCACGCCGATGAACTCGGTGGAAAGCCGCAGCATGGCGTAGGTTTCCGGGGAAACAAAAAGGCTCCGGCCCTCATTGGGCACCTCGGCGTTGTCCAGGGCCACCACGCCCTTGGTCAGCCGTTCGCAGATGTTGGATTTGCTCAATGCCGTGGCGTTGCCCACAATGGTTCCGGCCAGGTTGGCCACCCGGTTAAAGACGTATTTGTCCAAAGCCGGGACGCACTCCTGCTGGATTTCCAGCGCCAGCATCTTCCCGGCGGCCTTCAAGGCTCCCTGGTCGGTGTTGTTGCCCTTGTCAATGGTCATGGCAAAGGATTTGTCCTGGGTCAGGGTCATTTCCTGAACGGTGTCCTGCATTTCCTTGGGGTCGCCGTAGCGGTTGGTCCCGCTCCGCTTATAGTCCACCAGGGGCACGGTCTGGGGCGTGGTGATTTTTACGGTCCTGACGCCGGTGAAATCCACCTTGCCGGTGAACCGGCCCTTGGAAATGGATTCCAGGCTGAACTTCTTGTCGATCTTGGGCGCGTACTTGTCATGAAGATAGATTGCCATGGTAATTCCTTCCTTTCCCCGGGATTAAAAGGCGCTGTCGAAGCCGGAAGAAAACGCATCCGCTTCCTCCGACGCTCCGGAGCCCTTCATGCTCCCGGCGGTCTTTTGTTTATTTTCCTCGTTTTTCTGATAGGCGGCCAGCTTTGCTTTCAGCTGCTTGTTCTCATAAGCCTGATAGGCCGCCAGGGGCTTTTCTCCCTGGGAGATGGCCGCAACCACCTCCTCCGGGAACTCCGTGACGTCGGGATAGGCTTTCACAAAGGCCGCCAGGTCCCGGTTCCGGGCCTGGGCCGCTGCTCTGGCCTGTTCCTCCGCCTCCCGCTGACGCTGGGCCCCCTCCAGGGCCTGGAGCCGCCGGGCCACGTCCTCCGGAATCCCCCGCTGCATCTGGGCGGCGATCTGGGCCTCCTCCTGGTGCTTCTTCACGGCGGCCACATAATCCTCCCGGGACATGCCCGCCGCCTTGGCCAGTTGGTCCAGAAGCTCGATTTCCGGTTTCAGATTGTCCCGCTCGGTTCGGATACGGTCATAGTCCAGCCCCTTCTGGGCGTTGGCAATGAGCTCCTCCATGGAAAGCTCCATTTCCTGCCCTAAGTGCTTGACCTTCACCGTGGCCGGTGCCGGCTCCTCCGGGCTGGTTTCCCCCGTTGGCGCTGCTTCGGCCTCGCCGCTCTCCGGAACGGCTGGTTCGCTTTCGGATTCCGCCCTGGTTTCCGGCTCCTCCGAAAAGAGATCGTCCAAATCTTCGTCCTGCCGATTGGTTTCTTCGAACATTTCGTCCATTTTCCTCTCTCCTTATCTGTTCCGCGTTGGTTTCCCGCGGTTCAAACCTTGTTTTCCGGGACCCCTTCATAGAGAAGATGGGCCCGCTCTCCTGTTTTCTTCTGATACCGGGGGCAGTTCGGGTTCCGGCAGCTGAAAATCTGAATCTCATAGACCCGGACCTTCTCCCCGTCCCGCTCCCCCCGGCGCTCTACGCCGGAGATCGCCGCCTCCGTCTTACATTCCGGGCAGTATTCCATTGCCGGTTCCTCCCATCTGTGCCGCCTGCTGCATCATGGCCGCCTGGTTCTGCTGCTCCTTGATATGGGCCAGGAGCTTCTGCTTGTTGGGCAGATACTGGGCCGGGATGCTTTCCAGATACAGGGCCGGGTCGCTGATGATCTGCTTGACCATCAGGTTGTCCAGGGTCTGCATCTGCATGATCTCCGACCAGTAGGTGCTTGCGCCGATGTTGACGTTCAGCTTATAGTGGAGGTTTCCCATACTCCCGAAGTCAAAGAGCATGGCCGCCGCCTGGCCGTTTTCGTCCTCAAAGCTTACCTGCCGCACCCCGTACCGGGCCCCCATGATGTCGATAAATATCCGGACGTAGTCCTCCACAAACTGGTAAAAGGCCATCCGCTGAAGCTCCAAAGGCATGGCCGACGCCTTCTGTACTGCGATAATGGCCGAGGTGTTGTCCGGGTTTACGTTGCCTAAGGCCGCGTCGGATGCGCCCATGGTCTCCCGGGTGTCGTCAATGACCTTGTCAATGAGCTGCATGACCTGGGCCGACATGTCCGGCATCTCCACCCCCTTGGCCACGGCGCTTTCCACCGGTCCATTGACCCCGATGGCCTCCCCCACCCGGTTGGAATATCCTTCCGGAAGGAGGCTGCGGTTGTAGATTACCTTGGGGAACGCCATCTTTTTCACGTGCTCCATGCACATGGCAAAGAGTTTGTTGACGAAAATCTGGTTGGGAATCAGCCCCGTCACCGCCGCCTGGCCGTGATAGCTATTCTTGATCTTGTCCCAACTCATCCACGCCAGGGGATAGAGCTTCACCCCCATGCTCTCCGGCATCTTGATCATCACCGTTCCGGCCACCTTGCAGAACCATACCGCCCCGTTCTGCCGCCAGAATTTCGTCAGAACCGTGACCTTCCCCTTCTCCTGCTCGGTGTTGATGCCGTTGGGGTCGTCGTCGCTGCCGATCTCCTGGAGCTGGTCCTCCGGTATCCCGTTGGCCCGCCCTTCGTCCCGGGCTTCCTCGATGAGCTTCCGGGCCTGGATGATGATCCACGGTTGCCGCTGGACCTCCCACACCTGGGGATTCCCGAAATATACGTCGGTGTTGTCCAGCACCTCCAGTTCGATGCCGCCCCGGGCGTCCTGGCCGGTGTCCAGGTCCGGGTTAAAGTTCACATAAAGGCAGGCGTCGCCGTCTACCGCCGCGTTTCGGATGGCGTCCCGGTTCTTGGATTTGGCCTTGGTGTTCTCGATCACCGCCGTGATCTCCTCGGAGACGATCTTCACCGCCATTTCTTCTTCCGCCGTCCCGCCGCCGAAAACTGTCAATTCCGCCCCAACGTCGTCGGAGACAATGGAGCTGACAAAGTACGACACCACCCGCTTCAGGATATTCATCACCGGTTTGTCCAGGTCCGGGGCGTTGACCCCTTCCCACTGGTTCCCTACAAAGAAATTCTCGTTCTGCCGCACCCGGTCGTACAGGCTGCCGCCGTTGCACTCCTGGTTGTAGCTCTGGGCCTGGCGGTATTCCCCCAGAATCCCCTCCGGCGTGGTCTTAATCTCCATTGCCGTCCCCCTTGGCCTGGGGCCGCCCATCAAAGGTCAGCAGGTTATAGAACTGGTCAATGGCCGCCTTTTTCTCCCGGTATTTCCGGAGCTCCCGGGCCGTCTCCTCCAAAGCCGCCTCCGTCCGCAGCCGCAGCTTCATTTCCGCCAGCAGCTCCCGCTTCAGCCGGAGAATTTCCAGCATCTGCTCTTTGATTACTCTTTTCTTCCGTCCGAACATGTTGTCCTCCTTACATGCCAAAATCCAGAAAGTTCTGAATCCCTGTGTCGTAGTCGATGTAGTCTTCCTCCCGCTCCTTCGGAAGCGCCGCAGGCGCAGGCCGCCCGGCTACGAAATACCGGATGGCGTCGGGGGCGTGGGTGATCTCGTGGGGCTCCGTGGCGCAGTCGTTGGGATTCTTGGGGTCGTAGCAAAGGGCCGGAAGGCTGTTGATGAGGTTCTTGCAGTTTTCGAATATCCGCAGTCCCGCCGTCGGCTTTCCCGCTTCGTCCGTTCCCGGCGTCAGCCACTCATGAAGGGCCAGCCACCCGTGAACCCGGTCGTTGCTGGCCTTGGTCAGCCAAAGCCCCCGCTCTCCGAAGATTTCCGCCACGCTCTGCCCCGTGTCCTGCCGCCGGTTCCACATGTCCGGCGGGGCGTAGGTCACGATGTTTCCCTCGTCGGAAAGCTCCAGAATCCGCTGGGCCGCCTTGGTGATGATCAGCCCCGGTTCGTAAAGCTCCCGGTATACGTAGGCCCGCCCCTGGGGGTCCATGGCCACCCAGTAACAGGCCAGCATGTCAAGGCCATAGTCCATGGTCCGGTACCGCCGCCACTCCCTGGGAATGGCAAAGGGCCGCAGCACGTGGACCTCCCGGCTGAATTCGGAAAAGTACTGCCCTTCGTAGATGTCCCAGTCTCCCAGCAGCATGGCCTTCCGCCGCTCCGTCGGAAGGTTTTCCAGCTTCCGGACGTAATCCGGGGAGTTTTTCAGCAGATACGGATTGTCGTAGACCTTTGCCGGGATGAAGGCATAATCCTCCGCCTGCTCCGCGCCCTGATACTCCCGGCTGATGAATAGCCGCTTCACCCAGCCGTGGCCCACCCCGCCGGGGTTGCAGGTGAAGTACATCCGGGGCGGAAAGGGCTTCCGGCAAAGCCCCGAGGACCGGGAAATCTCCGTGAACGCCTGAAACTGGAATTCCGTGAACTGGGTGGCTTCTTCCAGAAAGATCACGTCGTAAGCCTGACCCTGGTACTGGAGCACGTCCGCCTCCCGCTTGCAGTACCCCAGCTTTATCCGGCTGCCGTTGGGAAACTGGAATTCCTTGTTCTGCTCCCGGTAAAAGGCCGCCCCTTGCAGCAGCTGCAGCAGCGGAATCACGTGGTTTTCCCGGAGCTCCGGCAGCGTCCGCCGCAAAAGCAGAATCTGAATTCCCGGGTAGTGAAAGGCCAGCAGCACCGCTTTCACCCGGGCCGCCCAGCTTTTTCCTCCGCCTCGGGCCCCTCCGTAGGCCACAAAGGCGGCCTTGCAGGTGAAAAACGCCTTCTGCCGCTCCGTGGGCTCCGGAATCCGAATCTCGATCTTCTTCCGGCTCATTCGTCCATCCCTTCCGCTCCCTCAACCTTCAGGCTGATGTCCAGGCCGCCAGCCTGGTCCAAAGACTGCTTATTCTTCCACCGGTCCCCCTTCCGGTTGGTCAGCCAGAAAATCTGGGCCGCCGTGTCCGGCGGGATGTACTGCTCGTCCTCGGTCTCCTCCAGCTCCTCTTTTTCCGCGATTTTCCTGCCGGTGGCCGGGTCAAACTCGATTTTCTTGACCTTGTAGTGCTTCTTCACCTTCACCAGATGCCCCACGCACCGCCGGAATAAGGCGTTTTCCACGGCGTAATCCGCCGCCGCCCGGCTCTTTTTTAAGGCTTCCGAAAGTTCCGGACGCTTCTTGTACTCGTTGAAGGTCGAATAGGCGATCCCCAAGGCCCCGGCGATCTGTTCCTCCGGCACTCCCTCCCGGCTCATTCCCTCGATCTCGTCCAGCCGGGGCAGCACCACGGTTTCATATTTCGTCAGCCGCGGCTTTGCCTTCTTTTTTTCGGGCTTCTTCCGCGCTGCCACAAGCCCCACCTCCTCAGAAACGCAGCAAAAAAGGCGCAGCCCGCTCTTTGATGTCCACAAAAGTGGATGCCAAAGACGCAAGCTGCGCCGTGTCACAATTCGGTTTCTGTTTTTATCTTATCATGTCTTGTGCGCCAAGTCAAGGTTTTTGCAGCCTTACTGAATCTTCACCCTGACGTCATACTCTTTTTCCGGAATCTCCCGCAGATCGTCCCCGGAGATATTCCCCTTGGCCATCTCATCGGAATACTGCATGAAGAAGTCCCGGAACCGGCTGAGCCGCTGGGCCCTCCACCCGCATTTGTCTGCCAGATACAGCAAGGAGATCATCAGAATCCCCTCGATGCACTTCCGGATGCCCTCGACTTCTCCGGCCCGCCGGGCCTTCTCCACATCGTCGGCGGTTCTCGCTCTGCACTTCATCTGCCTTTTCTCCCGTTCCGCACCGCCCACACGGCAAGCCCCAGACAGGCCGCCGCAAATACCAGGACGGAGGCGACCTTCCCAAACGCGTACCACACCGCCAGCGCCCCGACACACAGTACCACGGCCATCCCAGCACCAAATACCAGGGCCAGGAGGGCGACGGCTAATATCTCACGGATGCGCTTGATCATGGGAACCTCCTTTCCCCTCCGCCTGGGCATAGGCCCGACGCACGTCGTCAATGGCGTCCAGGTATCCCGCGAGATAGTCCATCAGGTCCTCCGACTTCCTCGCAGCCGCCCTTCGGGCCGTCTCTTTCAGCCCCGCCAGCAACGCCGCGAACTCTGCGTCTTTCATTCGTCCGCCACCTCGCTTTCCTCCGGAACGTCAAACGCTAAATTCAGAAGATAGCCGATAACCTCCAGCATGGCGGATTTTGAAATTCCGTTATGCGTCGGCATTTTTAGAACTTCAAGAATTGCCGTTCCTTTCTCTTCGTCTGTGTATTTCTCGCTGTTGATCTGTAAGAAGATTGCGCAAGCTGTACCAATCTTCATTCCGCTTCGCCCTCCGTTTCCTCTGCGTTCTCGCCGTTTAAGTACGATACCAAGATTTCAGATTTGAGATTGCAAAGCGGGCGAACGCCAAAGTAGCCGAAGCACGCGAGGCTGCTGAGCAAAGAGCCGTCCGAATAGACGCGGCGGACGAGAGAATTTATCGGGCTGTCCGGTGTAGCCGTCCACCACCAACGATCCGGAAGTGCCGGAATGTTGCCGCGCAAAAGGCGGTATTCCTCGCAAGTGATAAGCCCGATCCGGACGCGATCGCCGCCGTAATTCTTCAAGCCGTCGTCTGCGGTCAAGTCGATGTTGAAATACTCGAACATTTCTTCCGGCGCGCCCGCCTTAATCAGACGGCGCAAGAATTCGCCGTTCAGATAGGCGCGAAGGGAAGAAGCGGCAAAGTCGTTCTTGTTCCCTTCATCGAAGGCGCGTTCCTCGACGCAATCGGAAGCAATGCACTTCACCCAATCCGCGCCCGTCTGAATGACCGTCCAAGCGATCCCGCCCATTGTGAATTCCTGTTTCGGCTCGAAGCCGTGTTTGTTCTCTTTCATATCGAATAGCTCCTTTCCTGCGGCGCTGTCTGCGCCCGCTCGTTGAACTCTGTGTCTTTCATGCTTCATCCCTCCACATAGCACCACGATTGGGGTGGGCGGGTTATCGGCTTTTTCCACTCACAGTCAAAACTGTATTCGCCATACTCGTTTGGCGATTGGTCGTAAGGGCATCTTCCACACAGTCCCTTCTCGCAATAAAGCTCTGGTGGGAAGCAGAACTCGCTCAGTTCTTTGGGATTACTGTAAATCTTTAGTTCGGTTATGTTCCAACCGTACAAAGGCTTTCCTTTACCGTATGCATCCAGCTCCTCCCTCGTCAGACAAGCAGCTGCGACATCATCATCGGAACAGTCATAGCCCGTTCCATACTCGCCGCCCCAAAGGACCCGGTCGATGCGGTCGCAGATAAACTCGCCCACAATCTTTTGCCGCTTTTCCCACATGTCACAGACGGAGCCATCTTCCACCTTGATAAAGACTGGTTTTCCGTGGTATATCTCTCCGTAGTTCTCATCGCCATCTTTCAGAATCGTGACAAGGCGCTTTTTTGCCTCTGTGCAGTAGATATAGCACTTAAAAGGCGTTTCCAGCTTCGGTCGGGTCTTCCGTACCTCTAAGGTCTTCTCACCTCTGGTGATCTTCTCCACCCACTTCGGGCGGATGCTGATAAGCACTGCTCTCACGCTTCCTCCTCCCCCCGAAGCCCCACCATGGGCTTCCCGACGTACTTGCACCAGGCGTACTCCACGTTCGCCCCCGGACTGTCCTGCCAGTCCGGAAGGAACCCCACGCAGTCCGCCACGCTCATCATGGCCGCGCAGATCCGGGCATACTCCTCGTTTTTCAGCCCGCCCGGAAGGGCGGCGGGGTTCAGGACGATGTGCCCCTCCTCCCGCAGCCGCTCCTCCTGCTTCCGGAACTTCTCCCGGTAGTTTTCGTCGCCGGTGATCTTCCCGGCCAGGTAGATTTTCATGATTTGTCCTCCATCCCGCACAGCTTTTCCCGAAGCACGCCCAAAGTCACGCTCATGTAGACGCGGTCTCTGATGTGCCCCCACTTGTCAAGGGTCAGTACCCTCACGCCGATCTCCGGCAGCCGTTCCTTCACCGGAATCCAATCCGGCACCTTCTCCCGTAAGGCGGCGTTGGCCTGGCCAAGCACCGCAAGAGAATTTTGCAGTTCCTGAATCTCTATGGCCTGCTTCTCGATCAGGTCAGCGGCAGCAGAATTCTTTGTGTCGCAGTTTAACCCCGCTTGGTAGCAAGTGCAAGCGCCGCAATCGCGCTGCGCACACACCCGCAGCGCCTTCACAAGCTCATTTCCGTCCATCTCTCATACTCCTTTCCACGTCCGCAATCGCCCGGAAGATCGGGTAAAACTGCTGGGGCACTACGGCATTGCCGATGCATTTAAGTCGGTCCAATGCGGTGGGAATCCCATCATCGTTTCTTGGAAGTCCGCCGCTTGGGTCGCACTCAGTCCGTGCCACATGAAATCGTAAATACTCCTGTCTTGGCCATGTCTTTTCCAGATTTTCACAACACTTTCTCGCGGATTTGAAGCTCGGCATTTCACCCAGGCAAGGCAATCGCTGGCAATGGGACGTGGCCATAATGGCGACACGCTCACCCCAAAATCTCGCGCCGGCAGCGTGGGCTGGAAAGCAACACCACCACGCATTACACCCCACTTGGGCCAAGTCCCCAAGAACTCCTCCAAAGAACCGTCCATTTTCACTTGATAGTAATCCTGGCACATTCTCTGCCACAAGCCATGCGGCTCCAGTTTCGCAAAACACTCGGAACAATTCGCTCCATAAATCCCGCTCATCATGAGATGCCAGACGTTTTCCACTAAGGCTGTGCGGTTGACACGGGAAACCTCCGGAAACGACTGTGGGATTTGACAGGTTTGTCTTCTCATAAAAACTCTCCTTTGTCAGCGTCCGGATGTCCCGCCATCTGGGCACGTCCGGCCAGTGCTTTTCCAGCACTCTTGTGGGGTAGTCGGCGAATTCGCACTGCCCCACGGTCATGAATCCCGCCCACTCCGCAGCCAGATCAAGGCCGCCGAT
>ERZ1034691.1389-NODE-1389-length-15696-cov-23.573493_pt1 | contig 15696 bp, 28 predicted proteins | sample MGYA00520638_ERZ1034691 | MGnify/ENA primary metagenome ERZ1034691 (study PRJEB33766, sample SAMN09781763) | gut metagenome | biome: gut microbiome | host: Homo sapiens | place: Madagascar | study: EMG produced TPA metagenomics assembly of the PRJNA485056 data...
TTTTTAGAGTATGTGGAAATTATATTGGAAATTTATGTTCTATTTCGCTAAATAAAATTATCCCGAACTACACTAAATCAGTATAGTTTAAGGTTAAGAAAACCCCGCTTGTTAGGCGGGGTGGATATTATTCTTCAACTCTTACAGCATCTAACCATAATGAAGTGTTTTGTGCTGTGTGTATTCTTATTTCAGTTGTTTTACTGGGAATTTCAAAACTAACTGCTTGTTCTGTTATATCAGGGAATATAAAATCTCTTGTGGAAATTGTAGAATTGTTTGCAATAAATTGCACATCACAACGAGATAATGTTGGGCGTTGAACAAACGCAGTAAATTTTATATATTTATATTTTTCACTATCAATATTTGTTAGTTTAACGAAAGAGTCATTATCATATGGCCCGGAGGTATAGGGCAGAGCAATCCTGTAAATATTCAGCCATTTTGCAATAGCTACCTTTTGCCCTAAAACGCACCAATCCGCGAGCATATAATCGTTTTCTGTTCCAAGGAAAGCGTACTTATAAGGATAACTTGCTTTATACACAAGCTGGCTCCCCACATACGCTTCCTTAACCTCCTTACTCCCAACATACGGCTTAACACTCTGACCACCTTTTGAAATACTCATTTAGATACCTCCTTATCGCTTACTATTTCTATCTTCGACCAACAGAATGTTAATCGAGATAAGCATACTTCTCATTTTCGCTTTCAACTCATCTAAATCTTGGCACTTCATTAGTGCATCAATCATATCGTCATGCAGGTTAGATAGAACCTTTCTTAATCGTCTTTCCATTTAGCACTCCGTTTCCGCTTTACGGCAACCATAATGTTCATCACAAGGTGAATAACTGATTATTCCCCAATAAGGGCAAAGCATTCCGTAACACTCTCCAAATTCCTTGTAGATATAAGTTTCTGCATTACAAAGATGCACTTCATTTACTCTATAAGGACACTTCATACTCTTAACTCCATCTCCATCAACTTAACAGCTTTCTTGATAGCAAAGTACATATGTGCTTCCGCAGGGCTAACCATCCCACGCCCACAATCATCGAGGATAGAAAGAGCCTTTGCATCGTTCAACATATCGATTGCTTTTTGTATGTTATCAATCATAGACTTATCCTCCGGCCCCACCCGCCACCCCTTAATCTTATTCCGTTACGAGGTAGAGCGTAGTAGCCACAGGGTTAGTGGGCAGCGCACTCACCACCTGAATTGCCGTAATATTCTGAATGAGGGGAGCAAGGTCAGAAGCCTTTGCATAGTAGCTTGCAGGCTGTCCATTCAGATTGTTTGCATTGTTGGCTTTCGTAGCATTAGTGGCATCATCCGCAGTCTCCGCAGAACGAACCTTACCAGTAGCACCCGGGCCTACATAATCAGAGGTTTCCATGTACCCCTCAAGGTCAACGCTTGCACCGTTAGTCACGATGGTCAGCACACCACCGGACTGAATCGCAATGATATTTGAATTGATGCGGAACGCATAGTCCGGCAGAGAACTACCATCAGGCAGACGGGCCGTTACATTCTGTCCATCCACAGTAAAGGTATCGCCAGTGCGGAAGTCACCGGTAGCGGTGAAGCGGAACACCGGAACACCCGCAACGGCTCTCACCAGAGTATGCAGAGTACCAGCCTTATTATGTGTAGCCGTAGTAACACCCGCCGTTTGATTGGCTTTCATTACATCGTCAATGGTTTCCCAGTTGGGATTATACTGGGTCAGAGGGTTGAAAAGGTCAGCACCCTCCACGGTTTTCAACTGAAAGTTAGTAGTCTGTTTCATACAGCATTACCTCCTCATACAATAATGTTTTTGCCGTTCTTGGCAAGCTGTTCATAGGTGAAGTTGAGGGCAATCAGCTCATTGACGGTCTTCTGTCGAGTAATAAGCTCGGTAACAGTGATACCATCCGTTGCATGGAGCTGGGCAAGGTAGTCAAACATTTCCTGCACCGTGACTTTCTCACCGGTGAAGTAGTTGAGCACCTTAATACCAATAATCTCGGAAGCGATACTCTCAAAGATATACTCGTTGTTCTCCTCAATCTTCAAATCCATAATATCTTTCAGGCTCTCGCCCAGATTATGAATCTTCATATCGAGTTCTTCAACAGAGGCAGCCACGGAATCCGCCAAGTCAATAACGCTGTTGTTCAGCTCCTCATACTGCTCTTGGAACTTGGCATCAAGAGCGTTGTACTGCTCCTGCACCTGACCCTCAAACTTGAGGATTTCGGCCCGCATGTCATTGAGTGCCTGTTCAATAGCGTCTTGGTCAATGTCGTTTACTTCCTGAATAACTTCTTCAAGTTTGTAATACAGCTTGCTTACCATCTCAAGATAGCTCAAGCTATCATCGAAAACAGTAGGCAGAACGGGGTTAAAATTCCAATAGGGCAAAGGACTAATCATGTTAATACACCCCCATAAAACATTGATTCAGGTCACGGTCATTCATAAGCAGCCGTACAACGCTGACCACATACCGCCGGTATTCATCATACAGCCGACCCACACTGATACCAGTGTAACCGCTCACCGTCTTAACATAGTCCGTTTCTGTCGTGGAGTTTACGGAGCCGCTGCCGGTTGTGTTTCCCTGCGAAAGACTTGCGGAAGAAGCATACAGGTGATTCTCGATATCATCCATATCAACAAGGCCATCCGCCGGTGTACTCTCCACAACTTTAGATTTCGAGTTAGAATTAGATGCGGTCTGACTATTGCCAGTTTCGCTCTTATCTAATTTCTCGGTGTACTTGTAGTTCGATAGAGGGTCGATTTCGCTCATAGCCATCTTAAACATTCCGTTATAGTAAGGCATGATTTCATTCATTGTATTTCCAAGATACAGGTCAAATTCTCCAACAGTTTCAAAACCGATTTCACGCATCCAGAAATGATTAAGAATGTACTGATTCAATACCTGCCTGTAATTCTCATCAAAGATTGGATAGGACTTGAGGGCTTGCAAATCGTAGCCGCTTTCGATAATGTACCGCAGTTCGGTTGTGTATTTACTCACTTACAATCCCTCCAATCTCTTGAGCCTGTTCAGAATCCAGCGCCAACTGGGCCAGCGGGTCATCAAATTCCACAAGGGAGGACTTCGGCTGACGGAAGTTGACTTCAATGTTAAGGCCAAACATGTCATTTATTTTGTCTGCCGCCTGTCTACGCATGATAAGCGGAGAGTAGCGATAGCTCATGGATTCAGAAGCGGCTGCTTCCACTTCGCCAGCAAGTACACGCTCGGCCTTTTGGGTTGCTTCCTGTGTTTCGTAGCCGAGATAAATCAAGATTTCACCCATGATATGGCGGCGCATTGCGGTGAGCTGTTCACCAAGGAACGGGGCATCCGTTTTGAGAACTGCAAAGCTGTCCTTGTCGACGGATTCATCAACAATCATAACAGGAGTGTTACCGTCATAGTTCAACCAAATGTTCTTGAGGGTCAACCGCTGCTTATCTGTGCCCCGCAGCATAACTGGGGTTTTTTGCGCACGGAGGTTGATGGAACGGGTCTGGTCAATGTCATAGAGCTGGTCGGCGTAGTAGTCGAGCCAAGGGAAAGTAGGACACCGAATCATGTTGTTGAACACGACCACATACTTGTCAGGCTTTTTCCCCTGCCGCTTTTCTTTCTGCGTAATGTAAGCTCTCATATAACGCCGATAACTGTTCCAGTTGTTCCATGTTTCGATACGCAGCGGATAGCCGTAATTGTCCCAAGGGCCATTTGCAAGGCAGGGCTGCACTACGAATTTCTCCGCAATGTCGTCGCGGAAGAAAGCTACCATACCAGTTTCATTCAGGCTCATTTCAAGGTAACGCTCGTCAATTTCAGGCGGAAGATTCTCCCACTTGAAGCGGGCCATAGCCAGCTCATGCAGACGGCCTCTGTATAGGGTATCGAGAACGCCATTTCCGAGTAGCGCATTGTTCCTTTCGTTGGGGAGAATTGTTGCGGGTCGATTTTTATTTTTAGCCATGGTTTACCTCCTTTCAAGAAATGATGGGATTCGCAAGAGTGCCGTAGTTGAATGCGCCGTTGTGCCAGAGGGTTACACCGCTGTCGAAGATACCTTTAATCGTTGCCAACACAGGAGCAGGGCATTCACCAACAACATTACAACCAATAGTTTTAATGTAATTCCAATTAGTTCGAGAATGGAGTTCAATGTCTTTAGCCTTATGCACAGCATATCCATACATCGAAAAATAATCGTCTATAATTCTTGCATATTCAGGACGAATAGCCATACATTCTGTGTACAATCCGTTTGCACCCGAAGCACTATTTACATCAGCAGCAGCAGCACTACCGCTTAAAGTGTCAGGCATTACTTGTGCATGGTACATAGCAGTTAAAGTTTTACCAACAGCAAGCGCAACAGGTATTGCTATCGCAGCAGCAACAGGCAAAGCAGCGGTGCCAAGAACAGCAGCACCAGTTAGACCTCCCGCAGCAGCGCCAGCAGCACTTCCAGCAGCAATTTTAGCAGCAGCAAGAGCGCCCGTGGCAGCACCACCAACAACTCCTTGTACAGCACCAACAACTTGGGCTGCTTTATTCTGTGCAAGCCAGTTCTGATAGTAGTCCCTTACCCATGGTAAAAGAGGAAAACCGCTGGCAGATACCTGATATTTCACATTGTATTCCATACCCTCATAGCTTAAAGGAGTTATTGCAGCCGTAGGGTTTGCACCAAAAGCCAGCTCAATTTTTAGGGTGGGGGCTTTGGAAAACAATTCATATCGAAGTACATTAGCATTAGTTATAGTATGGACAGATAACGCGCAATAAGGGTAAGTGTATAGTTTGTTGTTTCTCGGCACGATGGACAATGTTCTTGCAGCAGGTGCATGAATTTCAGACGCAACATTTGTACCTATCGTACCAATGTGTGGTGATAGATAAAAAGAAATTATAGCGTCACTTTTACCAGCTTTAGCATATGCATCAATAAATTCTTGTACGGAATTAAAGTTCAATGTAGAAAGAAATCCAAAGTTATATGTATAGACTGTTTGCGGAAGTCCACCAAGTTTTTGCGGAGCCATTGGTGCAAGAACAGTAGCTTCCTCTACAACTTCTGTAACTTGTGCAAATAGCTGTAAATCGGTAAAGGGTCTTGAAGAAGTTTTCGTTGCCACATATGGCCCTAACTCCAAATCCTCTGGCACAGTGTTAGCCCCAATCGTGTCGTTGCTTACACACTCTCGCTCCACAAAGCTCTTGTTGAATGTCAAATCAAACTGCCAAGTGGCCCAGATATCAACCTCAAGATAAAGGTTTGTGCTTTCGGGAGAAGCATACTCAACATTGGTAACAAAAGCATAAAACCATTTATTCCCGAACCGATGATTCTGATAGGCTACATAATTGATGTTATAGCACTGTTCATACGCCAGCTTTACACGCATTGGCCGACTGTTATCAAACGGCAGAAAGTCCGTATAGGTAACAATCGGTGTGTGATTCGCAAAAAACGCCGCCTGTTCCTCCACTGTGTCCCATTGCAGAACATTCTGATAAGTAGGGTCAGCAGGAATCCCGCTATACAATTTTACAATCGTATTGGGAGTAGCCATTTAATTTCCCTCCTTTAAGAGAATTGCCGGGGCAGGTGATTAGCCCACCCCGGCTTGGGATTAACCAACAGTGATAGTACAGGTAGCGGTCTTGGAAGTGTCCTGAACAGAGGTGGCGGTGACAGTAATCTGATTCTTGCTGGTGCCCTCGCTGCCCTTTTCCAGACTACCCAGAATCACACGGCCCATGGAGGATACAGTGGTTTCGGGGTCGGTAGCGCCGGAAATGGTAAAGGTGCACTTGGAAGTCGGATTACCAGCGCCGGTAACAGCAGTTTCAAGCTGGACAGAGCCGCCAGCCTTAACAGTGGCAGTAGCAGGAGTTACGGTCAGATTAGTCACGGTAGCGGTAGTGCTGCCGAACGCCACCGCGTTGGAGAACGGGGACAGGGAATATACAGTCCACACATGGTAGAAGTAATTCCAGTACAGGCCCTCGCCGTTGTAAGCGGTCTTGAAAGTGCGGAGGTAGTCATAAACCTGATACCAGTTCTTGTCTACCAAGATGGCCTCAATACCGTTGTCGGCAAGGTCGCCGATATTGTCAACAACGATAACATGACCAGCGAACTCCGCCTTATCCATATGGAACGCAGCAGCCAGCACATCGACATCCATACGAGCGTTGAAGTCGGGAGTTGTAATGAGGTACTGGTCTTCCTTGGGAGTAGAAGTCCAAACACCAGCGTAGTTCATGGCGTTGTTGAAGATGGTCATGCCGTCGGACACGGCCTTAATCTTAATCATTGCCTCACGAGCGGTCGAAGCATCGGTAACAGCGGTGATAGGCTCAACAATGAACCGGCCACCCTCGCCATACTCGGAAATCAACTGCTTCATAAGGATGAACTCATCCAGAGTAGCGGATTTATACATGCTGTCAACCAGTCCAGCAATGAAGCGGTCAAGGCTGTCATAGGACAGAAACGCCTTGCGGAGCTGCTCATTGGAAATGGTCAGCGGATAGTTCAGCTCGCTGTTCACGGAGTGGAACACGGAGAGAACATTAGGGAGGTGGCGCTTGAACAGAGTGTCCTGCGCAGCACGGGGGTCATAGGTCTGCGCCTTGATAACATCAATATAGACCTCCTCGATGGTTTCACCAACAGCAAGGCGGCCTTTCTTGAGGGCGGCCAGAGGGTTAGAAGCCATACGGTTATTGAGGATAACCAGCCCGATACGGTTAATCAGTGCATTAACGAACTCGTTTGCCTGCGCTTCAAAATTGAGAATAGCATCACCAACATCGTGAATATTCTCGGCAGTAGCTTCGGGGATTCTATCCTGATACACAGCGGAGCTATTGGCTCGGATAGTATTAAGCAGCTTTACGCCGTCAGCCATTACTCATCATCCTTTCCAGTATAAGATTCAGCTTTCTTGAACAGATTCTCGTAGGTGAGTTCCTCGGAATCTTCCTTGATGTCCTCCGTCTGTTTGGTCTTGACTTCCTCCATCTCGGATTCGCCACCAAAGAAACGGTCAATGTACTGCTCACGGAGGGTCTGGTATTTGGTATTCAGGTCGTCATAAACGCTCTGCTCCACGCCAGCGCTGTCAACCACTTCAAGGGAAGCGGCATAATCGTCACGCAGACGGCCCACCATTTCAGCAGCATCATCGGGATTGTCATACAGCCCCATGATAGTTTTCATGTAGGCTTCGTGCTCGTCCTTGGTAAGTCTGGGCATCCTCATTCACCTCCTTTGTGAAGAATACTATCAATTCTGTCGGCCAATGCCTGAATAACTCTGGTGTTTTCTCTGATAACATCGCTTTGGTCTTGGTTGTTTTTCAGGAGCAGAATACACACCACAGCAGGGAAGCCTATAGAACTGATAAGGTTTACAATTTCATTGATATCCATTACTTTACCTCCTTACACTCGTATTTCATTCAGCATGCGCATGACACCTATCCATGCACTTTTGGCTTTACCGCTCTCGAAACGCATTTTACCTTGTTTGAATATAATCGTAGCTAACCGCCACATAGGCTCATTTCGGGCGGAACGAACCATAAGTGTATTCGGGGAATGGTCGCTCATGCTCAATGTATATTTTTTAGGGTAAGACGGGTCGTAGTCCTCGGAGCAGTACATCAGCCCCAACTTATCATCACGCCATACTCCGTAGAAGTCGCCGCCGTAGTAAAACCCGTAGTAGTAATAGGCTGTTCCCTGCTTCTTCTCAAGGAACTCGGTGTCGTCCCGTAGGGACACATTTCCGATAGCATAATCACCATAGCTGGTGCCCGCTACGATGCGGCCAAATCTCGTTTGGAACATGTAATTAGCAAAATCCTCTGAACCTACTTTTAAGAGGATAATGTCACCGTCTTTCACCCGGCAGCGGGTTTCTCCCTCCGCCAAGTGTAACCCGAAATACAAAAAGTATGGGTTATACATGGATATGTTGTTAGCAAGAAACAAGGCTCTTACATCCCTATCTCTTGAAACCGTGGAATATGCCTCAAGGAAAGATTCGACCTCGTTGCGCAAGTAATGATAGTTAGATGCGGGGTCAATTAGAAATTCCTCAAAGATAATAAGGGAAACATCGGGATAAGCGGTTGACTTCTCAATCACCTGTGTACTCAAGGTCATTACAAAGCCCGCTTGTTTGCCATCAATAAAGAATCCTTTAGCGCTGCTCTTGAACTCGTGCTCCGGGTATTCCTTGGCAATGTCGGAAAAGAAAGTGCTTATCTTCTTCAACTCCGATTTATAACGCCGCATGTAAACGAACTGCTCTCCCTTATTCAAAAAATTCTTGATGGCTCTTTTCTTGGCGGAGTAGGTTTTACCAATACCACGACCGCCCATCACCATAGTGAACAGAGCGTTATACGACAGAGCATCATCAACATTATAATACATCTGCTCACCCTTTCTTTAAGTCGGAAGCAGGGAGGATAAAAGCAAGGTAGCAAGCCCGGCCCCATCCGGCGGATTTCACCCCGTTGCTCTCCGGAATCGGTACTTTTATCCCACCCCTGTTCCTATCTTCATTATACCACTTTACCATAATTTTGTCAAGTGCGGATAGTAAATTCATCTTCGGTCAGAACAACGCCGCCACGAACCCGCTCATGTCGGAGCTTACCTTGGTAAGTTGTTCCAATCTTGAAGTTGTCCGGGGTCACATACTTGTAACAGCCTTTAGCCATACCGGCACATGTAACTTTCCAACCGTGTGTTTCTTCATATGTTTCGGGGTTTTTCTTCTTAAATTCTTCGGCGCTCTTACCGCAAGGATGTTCCATGTATGTTTTCTGACGGAGGAATATAGCATCATCAGCTTGCATTTCATAATCCCATGCGCCAAGACGAGTAGCATCTACATCAAGGCCCTCCGGAATCTCATGGCCTATTAGGTGCAAACTGTCAGTATCAGCATAGATGAATCGGGCATACACTTTTTGGGCTGCTGATATGGTTGTGTACCTTGCCCATGCCGTGATGAAACAGGCCATCGGAATATATACAGGCTTACGAAGTTCTTCCTCGCCGTCCCGGTATTTCACAAGGCCCTCCTCGGTGTAGTATGGAATCTTTGATTGACATTGCATCTTCAAACCGAACTTGCCATATAGGGCGTTCAGCATCAGCTTGGCAAGCGTTCTCATACCACCGTTGCCCTCAATCGTAGACTGTGCTTTTACTTCCATCCACTTGTCAATATAATCATGGAACATTCCCGTTTTGGCCTTAAACATATAGCCACCGAGATATTCACTAATATCTACATTATAGTGTGATTCGAGTAGCTCAAGGTCAACAGATGTGAGCGTTAGCACTACTTCCTCTCCCTTGGTACTCGTCAAATATTCGTTCGGAATAAAGCTCATAGTGTTCTTAATCTGAATCGTTGGTATCATGTTCTTTTTGATTTTGAAACGGCACCGGATGCGTTGCACATAAAGCGGGTATTCTGGATTGTACTCATACTTCTCAAGGAAACGCACAGGCTGCCCGTACGGGAGTGGCCTTGTATACATCTGTGACGGGTACAGACTGTTTACATCGAATACGCTTACAGCACCAAGGCGCTTGTTTTGGAATCTCGGATTGCAATATGTAAAACCACCCCGATAAGCCTTGCGGATAATCATATCATCCTCCGGCTTTAGCTCCGGGAAAGCATCACGGAATTTCAGCTCGCCGCCTATGGTAGACTTGTAGTCATACAGGGCATTAGAGCCTTGCGTGATTTTCTTCAATCCTTGGTCAAACAGCGTATTTAGGGCCATTGCCACAATCTTAACATCGTTCTGAATGTAAGCAATTTCCTCATCGGTCAACTCATGGCCCGGCTCTCGGTAAGCCTTGTAGTCAATCTCAAGTTTGCTTATCGGCAGCTTGAAACTCTGTGCTATCACTTCCACGCTAAAAGGAATTATCTTCAAGCTATCTATTATTTTCGTACATATTTTATTTCTTCCACTTGCCTTGTGGCAAATAGTAATCGTGTAGAACACTCCCATGTTAGATATCAGCGTTGAGAATGTTCTCGTTGTCAGTTCCTTTTGGTCTTTCACATGAGTATAGCCGTTCTGAAATAACCAATACAATATAAATTCACCGTCAAATTTCAGGTTGTGGAAGTAAAGCGTATGGTTTTTGTCGGAGATTTTAGAGAACATATCATCTATGCTGTTTCCGACAGTCGTACTATACTCACCCCCTATCTCACAAAGAGCGTATGCCCATACCCTGCAATCGTTCTTATCGGTAGTTGTTTCAAAGTCTGCTGTAAATTTCAATAAGGAAGCTCAAAGCCGAACATTCTTGCCACACCCTGAACTACTTCTTTTGCCTTGTCGTCTGTGTCACCTGTGTAAATGTAACCAAAGTCGCCGTTAATGTCAGTGTAATATACATTCATAAAGTCCTCTGCACTTGCGTTCTTCAACTGCTTCCAAATGGCTCTTGCTTTCTTTCTATCTTCTGCATTCTTCAAGTGTGGTATTACTTGCTCTTTGAAAGCCTTTGCATACCCCTCCCCGAACTGTGTTTTGAATTTATCTTGCCGTGTTCCTTGAAGCTGCTTTGTATACACGGATTCAATGAATTGCCTAAAGTATTCCGGTCTGCTAAATTCCTCTGGCTCTCTCCAATTAGGAGCAAAAGTCGCTATTCTATCATCCCATGACGGGTCGACATTGGAGGGTAATCCAGTGGCAAGAATCCCTCTTTCCCTCATCAGAGCATGGGCGGTTTCTGCCTGTTCAAGAACTTCCTCCTTGTTGGCTTCCACTCGCGCCCTCATTTCGGCCAACATCGGAGCAGCTATCTCTTGACGGCCACGCCGGACTATATATTCTGGTGCATCCAAGAAAGCATCAAGTGTGCGCTCAAGACGGGCAAGGTCGTTCATGTTGCTTAAGTTCTCGGCTGTCTTTGCGGCAGGAATCATCGGAATCGGGACGGTCGGCCCGATGCTATTCAACTTCTTCGCTACTTTATTCCGCTTGCGGATTTTCGCCGCAATGCGGTTTTGCTCGTTCTCGGAAATAGCCATCACTCGTCCCTCACTTTCTTGTCGTCATGCGGAAAGTCCATCTCTTGTAGCCAGTGGCATACTTCCTCGTATTCGGATTCGCTCAAGCCCCAAATGGTTACTTGCCAGACTTCACCTTTTGCTGCAAACCCATTCAAGCCATTCTCTTTCATGATGGCCGGATAATCCTTTGCGGTTTTGTTCATGTCAACATAGCCACGGATTCCCTCGCCAATTCCTTTTGCGGAATACTGCCACATGCCGTACTTAACTTTAGGCTCACGATTCCAATTAGCAATCCATGTGTCATAGGCCATGAGATTGTAAGGAATCAACTTGTTGTTCCACCACGATTCGGAACAGTAAATGCCTGCATAATACCCGGCTGCTTCAATCTCTTTGCAGAACGCCTCGACACAGGCAGTACGCTCAAGCGGAGTAAGATGGTCTGCCCTACCATTGTTTTGCTTATGGCCGCTTTCCTCCGTGTCAATGTAAATCGGATATTCCATCTGCAAGTCTTTCACAATCTTCAGGCAGAGCTGGGCTTCCTCTCGTGCTTCCTCCGGGGTGATAGCTTGGGTGAAGAAGTACACGCCGAACGGGATGTTATTTACAATGCAGCCGTTCAAGTTCTTCTTGAACCAGCTATCAATTTTCAAGGTGCCGTCACCATAGCCGCGATAGCCGCAGCGGATGATGCAAAAGTCGATACTACCTTTCAGCTTGGTGAAGTCTATTGGGGCATAGGTGTTGTTGCAATAGCTAATATCTATACCATTTTTAATCATATATTACCCTCCTTTAGGCACATATCAATAGCGTCTGCTTTTGCTATTTTGAATAATGGTAAAACAGTTTCGTAGGCTTGTTTTGGAAAACCTCTTTCCTCTTTTGCTTTTTGCTTCATATCAAATTCAAGTTTCCACCACAATAATGATAGTTCTTCTGCTAATCTATCCTCAATGTGTTCTCTTGTCGCTTTATAATACCCTAACAAGTTAATGTCACAATCTCTTTCAACTAAAGTTTCTTGTTCAGTTTCTAAATATTCTAACAACAATTCAATCATGGTTAAGTATATAGTTGCTACTTTCATTTCGTCCTCCTTTAAGGTGAAGAATAGCCCCCGGTGGGATGTCGGGGGCGTGTTCTATTCGTACAGGTTATACGGCTTTCAGGGTCATAGTCTTGCGCCCGTTCTTGGTAGAGATGTTCTGTACCTCGATAGGCAAGGCAGGCTCCCAAGTAGGCTCGCCAAATACGGTAACGAGCTTCTTAACAGCAGAGTAAATGCCCCCGGAAACACAGGTATAGCTCTCGCCGTTCTTGTCGATGAGCACCACACGGGCGTTAGCTTCCATCTCACCGGTTTCCTTGTTCATGTTCTCGACACGCTCGATGCAGAGGTCGGTGACTTCGATGCGCTTACCGATAAAGTCGGACAGCTTGTGGTCGGGGCTGTTGATAGCGTTGTAAACGGCTACACGGGCCTCACGGGATTCACCCTTGATTGAGCAGTAGGATTCAGCGTTGTTCAGGTCGTACAGTACGGTGTTGTTAGCCATGATAAATTCTCCTTTTCTTAATTACTTTTCGATTACTTCAGCATTCTCGATGAACTTGTCAAAGTCCATTGCGTACAGTTTCACGGCAGTATCTTCAGAAACGATAACCACAGTGTCGGTGCCTTTCAGGTCTTCGGCCTTGCGGGCTGCCTTGACAGCGGGGATGCTGCCCATGACATGAATAGTCTTGACCTCATCGGACAGGGCACCATTCTTAACGGTGCGATAGGCGACTTCGGTGGTCTTGATAGTACGGGTGATTTTGTTCATTTTGATTAACTCCTTTTGTTTAATAATTTGTGGATTGTTGTAACTTGCATTGCGCTGTTGGTTATCCCACGACCGGGAGCGTTAATGCTCTCCGGTTTCGCCGTGTTTGCGGCTCGTCAGGTGGGCGTACAGCTTTTGGACAAGAGCGATTATTCCTATCCAGATTAAGCAGACGATGCATAGGATGCCAGCACAGATGAGCAGGATAAGGAATGTGGGGTTGTGGGTCAGAATCATGCGGTTTAGTCACCTCCAACCCAGCGACCCTTAATGTTATACAAACGGTGACCTGTTTCAAGGGATTCGATAAAGCTGTAACGCTTCATCTTGCTTGCAGGGACGAACTCGGAAAAGCCGATGGAGTAAATGAAGAATCCAGAGCCGTCGGGGGAAACATTTACAGTGCAAGCGTTTAGTTTGCCATTGAATCCGAATTTGTAGCCAAGAACAAAGCCTTTACTTGATGCGAGTGTTAGGGTCATTGATGTCACCTCCTTTCAAAATTTACCTTTTAGATAGTCAACAAGCACAGCGATTAAAAGTCCGCCAAGGGCAAGCATAACGAAACCAATGGCAAATACCAAAAATTCACCCATTTACTTTTCCTCCTTTATCTCATGCCATGGGAAAGAACCAATGCCAAAACGACAAAATAAGCAATACTTGTGGCCATCGGTGTCTATCACAGGTTCGCAATCGTTCATTTTGTATTCGCAGACTTCACAGGGAGAGCGGTCAACTGAAATATCCATAATGCCTCCAATTCGTCTTTATATTCATGGAAAAATCTCCCAAGTACTCTAATCCCTCATTTATAATGCAATAATCGGCTCTGCATAGCGACTTGTTCCAAAATACATACGAACCTCCAAAGAAGATAGCGCTGCCCAATCTATCGCCTAATCCGTCTATTACGGTAGCCTTACCATGCATAATAGCTTGGCAACATGCAAACCTAATTGCTTTTACTGGGTTTTCAAATGGATATTTTCTATTTGATATCACATAATACGGCATTACTATTCACCTCTCATTAGGGCTTCACATTCCATCAGAAGCCAGCGGTATTCTTTTACTGTTAAGTTCCCTTTTGTGTAAAGGTGATGTGTTTTGGATAAAATCTTTTCAGGGGAGAGCGGGGAGTAAATACCCCGCTTCATATTTTCGATGCACCATCGCAGATAGTTAAAGTTAATCATTGTTTGATACCCCATGCGTAAATAGCTAAACAGATAATCAGGAATACAGCGCCCGGGATAATAGTATCATTTAACATTTGCTTCAATCTCCTTTTCCGTTTCTACATTCCAAATGCGGCGGGGTTTGGATTTGTTTTGGTCAGTCCATAGGGCTTCGAGGACATCGCAAAAGCGCTGTTGAAACACATAAGGGTGATGATAGGTATAATCATATCCGGCTCTTGTGGCGTAAAAGTTTACGCCGGGTTGGGAACAATAGGCGACGACTTTATTAAGAAATTTACGATTCATAATTAACCCTCCTTTTTCTCACCAATAAGGTTACGATAACCGCCGAAGCGGGGATGATTGAAATTTACCATTCTGTGCCGTCATAGTCCTCGGTGATGTAGTCAGGCATCGGAACCTCGGTAAGCAGGTCGGAAGATTCGAACATCTCCTCCAGCTCTGCGAGGGTCTCCGTAGCGTAAGTGGTGCCGATGATGCAGTACATATCGATGTATGGGTTAAAGAAATACTCGGCGCTGTCAATGTACTTGTTGGTCTCACAATTGATATACATATTTAGCCCTCCTTTCTCTCACCAATCAGATTTCTATATCCGTAACAATAGATAGCGCCCTCATAGAGATAGGCAGTCCAATTCCAACCGTAAACGCCATAATTATAGGCTATTCCTACAACGCCGGGCTGATTCTCTCTAAACGGGAGATGCCCATAAGAAACACGGTACAAAGGGAGATTAAAGGATTTTGCAAGGTCTTTTATTTGTTGACGGGTTGCTTTCATTGTCATTTTAATTTACCTCTTTTCTATTTCTTCAACACTAACGATATCGTCTGCGCCAATAACTTTATAATTAAATCTATCAATCTTAAAATAATATTGGGAAGTGCCATGAGCGGGTTCAAGCATTGACCCGGTCACAAAAGTGTGAAGCGTATCAACACACGAATATCTGTCTATAAAGCGCCGTGCCCGATATGTAATTCTAATCATTTTTAATACCTCTTTTCTATTCTTTTCTAATTTATGTTTCGCCCACTCTGCATTTATCCCGGCTTGTGACGGGCCACGGCTGCATTAGGCGGGCTTTTCAGCCCCTCGCAATAGTAAAAATCTCGCCGCTTTCAATTGACTTAAAACTTACAACCCAGTTAGCCGTGGAGGCTACATAAGTTTTGAATACTATTATAACAGCTCCATCGTCGTTGTCGTAATTGGTGCACCCAAAAGCATCGATGCTAATAGCCCGGAGAGTATCAAGAGTGTACCATACGCTCCCGTTAAACACCTCAAAACCTGCATCGGAATATACTTCGCTCACTAGTTCGTTGTTCTGATTGATAATCTTTTTCATTTCTATTTACCTCGTTTCATTTTGTTTTTTGGTGGTAGTTCTCCTGCCACCATCTATATATTATCACATCCGGAATTAAAAAGCAATAGTTTTCCGCGACTTTCTTTATACATCTTTTGTTATGATAATCAGCAAAATCCTGTGCAGTATGTTATAACGTAAATGCTATACATTTATAT
>ERZ1034691.1394-NODE-1394-length-15672-cov-22.889992_pt1 | contig 15672 bp, 14 predicted proteins | sample MGYA00520638_ERZ1034691 | MGnify/ENA primary metagenome ERZ1034691 (study PRJEB33766, sample SAMN09781763) | gut metagenome | biome: gut microbiome | host: Homo sapiens | place: Madagascar | study: EMG produced TPA metagenomics assembly of the PRJNA485056 data...
TATTTCATCTTAAATATAAAATCGTTTATATATCTTTTAGTTAATTTCTCTGTTGAAAAACTTTCAACATTATATTTATTATTAGCATTTATCTGTATATCAGTTGATTTTATTTGGTCTATTTCTCCATTTTTTGCTTTATTATATTCATCTACTTTTAAAGGTTCTATAGAAAATGTTTTATTTTGAAGATCTACATTTATTTTTATGTAATAATCCCCTACTTTATTTTCTGCATCCTTCAAAGTTCTTCCATATATATAATATGAAATTTCTTCATATGTTTGTATACTATACACATCTTGTATATAATATGTTATTTTACCTTTACTATTTGTGTATATTGTAGATACATTATTGGCTGTTATATTATTTTTTTGAATATAATTTAAGCTTGTTAAGTTATATACCGTATTAATACTATTATTTGCTATATAATCAAATAATTTCTGTACAATATCATTTAAATAAATTATGGTATATGTATTCTTTTCTTTAACTGTATTTTGTGCTAATTTTATAACTGTATCTTGCCTCTTTTCAATATCATCTTTACTACTTGTATTTGTATTATTAGCTTTATTAATTAAAATGAATACTCCAATTAATATGATAAGTAATAATACTAATGCAATTATTATAAATTTCATTTTTTTAACACTTTTCATAAATATAAATATAGTTCCTCTCTATATAAGTTAATCTAGGTATATATATCCTTGGAATGTATATCCAGACCATCCCATACTTCCATTCTCTGGCATTGCAGTTATTCCATACCAAGAATATCCTGCTCCAGCATGGCTTATGTAAACTGTTCCGTTTTTTGAAACTCCCTCAACAAATGCAATGTGGCCGTACCTCAATAGTATTTCCATTTCTATCATATTCTTTTTTTGACCAACATGCAAGAGAATGTGCCTTGGCTTTATTAGCACTATAGTTAAATCTCTTGTCGTTTTCATTTCGTGTATAATATTGTCCACCATTTCCTGATATATAGAATAAATCGCTTTCTTTATCTAATGAGCCTGTTTTTTCTAAATACATTAATGCTCTTCCATAAGCCCACCATGTGCATTGAAATGCTTCTAATCCATTATTACTCCACCATTTTTCAAAAGGTCCGTTTTGATAAGCAGAATCTTTATAATGAGGTTTCGTATTTATTAACTCAGTTTCTATTTCTTCTTGTAGTTGTTGCATTTCTTTTTCAACTTTACTTGATGTTTCATCGTTTCCATTGTAGAACATTTCTAATTTTTCAGTATTTGTTTTTTTATCATTTGATTCTGGTATTTTTATTCCTGCTGCTTCATATATTGAAGCCATGACAGCTACTACATCATCTCCCCACTTCTCATTACAATAAGTTGGTGCAATTTCTTTGACTGTATATTTTCCATTCTTAAAATAATGTCTACTATTTGCTATCCAGTCTCCAAAATCATATGTAGCCTCTTTAAAACTCGAATATGCACACCATCCGTTCTTTGAGTTACCATTATAATCACCTTTTATACTGTACCAATTATATGTACTTGGATCAATAGCTGCCCAATCGGTTCCTCCTCCTGATTCTACAATGGTTACTGCCACTGCAAATACAGCACTTACATTGTATTCTTTTTGCATACCTATGAAATTATCTGCTTCTTTCGTTAAATTATCTTTTCTATCACCACTACTTATTTTTTCTATTACTGATTTTAAAGTTTTTGAATCTGTTATAACTTGGTTTGACTCCAATTTTGTTATATCCACAATATAGTCAGATCCTACCAATACCTTTCCAATATTAAAGCTATTTTTTATATCATCTTTAGTTATATCTCCATATTGATTTGTACCTGTATATTCATTTAGAACATATCTCATTAATTGTTCTAGTTCTTGTGTTTTAGCACTTTTCTTTAGCATTTCAAATAGTATTCCTGATCCGTTTTTTAATTTACCTATAGGTGCTTCTTTAATGTTACTTCCTTCAATCTCATATGTTTTATTTAATAGTTCAACAAATTCATCTATTTTATCATCAGATTGTTCAGTCGTTCCTTGTACATATTTACTATCAGTAATAGTCTCGGTTGTTTCTTTTTGTTGTTCTACCTTATACTTACACTCACTTATATAATATCTAAGTTCTGTCATACTGTTGTCTTCTGGGTCGTCATCATCTATATCCTCTGAATTTCCAAATACATATGAATCTTCAGTATGAACTGGCTTCTCATCTTCTATTTTCTCCACATTTGTATCACCTTTTACAGGCTCGGCTTTATCATTATTGTATTGTATAGTTCCATTTGTTATCCACGTTTTTACGCTAGTTACCTGTATATTTGGCTCACTTGTTACAGTCTTCGTTGTTTTATTTTCAGTTGTAAAAGTTTCTTCAATTTGATTTTCTTCTTGGTTTTTCTCAGTAACTCTTTTATTTGTATCATAAAATATTGATGTTTCTGGATCTGATTTATATATACGTGCTTCTGCTTTCTTTGATACTGCATTTTTATACTTATATACTATATTGGATTCAATTGTTGTTGTATCATCCATTACTGTTATTTCAATTCGCGTATCATTTATAACCTTATCAGCTAACTCACTTACAAAGTTTGGGCTTTTGGTTACAAATGCTAAATCTAGTAAAAATTCTAATGGCATAGCATATTTAGCTATAGATGTTTTATATTCCTTTTCACAAACATTTACCGTTGTTGTTTCGACACCTTCTTCATTTCTTTCTGTCTTTGTTCCAGCTATTACTAACTTGTTACCATTGATGGAAAAATAATCTTTTATATCACTTTCATTTGCACCTGCTTTTTGCATAAATGTTCCATATGGTAAGAATTTCATATCTCTTGCATCTGCTGTAGAGTTATTCTCGGACGATGCTCTCTTAATATATACTCTTCCATAATATTTTCCAGCTACTTCTGATCCACCCCTATTTATTTCTTGACTTACTACTTCTGCAATATAAAATTTCTTTATATCATCTTTCGATAAATTTAACGAGCTTATATTTATTCCTATGCCTTCTACACTTTCTATTAGTTTGTCTACTGTTTCTTCATCAATATTAATTGAATAATCTGTTGAGCCTGAACTATATTTAGCTGGATTTGCCTCTGTATATTCACTTACAAGTTTTGAAAAAGCATCTGACAAAGATTGATATGCAGCCGCACATATAAATATTACAATCAAAAATGGTATTAAAAACATTAAAACATGTTTTACCATTTTTTTTGATATTTTTTTTACTGTCTGCTTAACATTATTAGTTAATTCTTCTACTGGTCCTGACATCCTACACCTCTTATCTTGTTATAGTTTTAAACTTAATTTTATTGTTTCATATTCTTTACCTGCAATATAATTATCATAGTTGCTAACAATATCCTGAAAATTCATTGTATCTACATTTCTATTTTCATTATACATTTTATTAAACTTTATGTCTATTGTTCTGCTGACCTTTGATCCTATTACTAGCATTTCTGTTGCCATAGTATCTACATATGACGCATATTTTGTTCCACTTCTATCTGAGACGCTTAAACTATTCTTGTCCTTTTTAGTATCTAGCAATATTCTATTTGCATAGTTGTTTGTAAAGCTTATTTTATATATTTCATAATCTATATATACTTGCTTTTCTATTACATTAATATCTATACTTTTTCCTTGATAATTTTTATTAATTTTATCAGTATATAAGAAACCATTTATACTTATTTTCTCTTTTTCATTTTCTTTTACAGTATATATATAATCTACGTATTTGCTTTCTGTTAATGTACCTGTAGACAGAGCATCGTTATAATATGTGATCTTTGATACTGTGTTTCCATATTTACTGCTTTCTAGTGAATACATTTTCTTACTATTAAATACTTTGTCATAATATTCACTTTTAAATTTATCTTTAGTGGTGAACATTGCTTTCTTGCAATCATCTGATAAAATATTGTATGCTTTATCTACTTCTCCTTGATTGCAATATTTTACAAACTCGTCTACTGCTTTTTCTCTATTTGTAAGTCCATCTTTATTATTTAGTTCATTATTACCTACTGTACTGTTATTTACTTTATTGTTACTGCTAACAATTTGATTGCGTTTGTTAATCTCTTGATTTATAATATCTTGATTTTTTTTAATAGATGCATTTTTCAATAACTGTATCAAAAATATAACAAAGGCTACAGATATAATAAATATAATTATAGCTTTCCTGTTTTGGTTATAGTACCTTATAATCCTATTTATCATAAATATAGCCTCCTTGTGTATTTATATAATTTTATATACATTATATCATATCATACATACTTCTTACTGCATCAGAAAATTTATCTATATCTTCTTGTGAAAATTTCTTCTTAGCAAGTCTTTCTTCTTGAGTCTGCAGTTTCTTTTCATCTCCATTTACATCTGTTGCAATTCTCGCAAGTAATATTTTTTGTGCAGAATTACGTTCTTTTCCAAAGCTTTTTTCATCTGCTTGCATCGCTTTAATAATTATATTATCATCGTTAATTCCTGCTTTTCTGTAATCAATTACTTGTTCCATTATTTTATCCATTTCTTCTTTTTCAGCACCTAATTTATTTTGATATAATTTTCTTCTGTCTTTGTCTTTAATTTCTTTTTGATATTGCCTCATTTCTTGCATCTTCTTTGCTTCATCTTCTCCATAAAGCTGTTTATTATATTCATTTCTTATATTGCTTTCTAATTTTTCTGCTCCGTTTATTCCGCGCTGTCTTAAGATTTTTTAACTTTCCTGGTACTTGATTTATTTGATTTGCAATAGCTCCTCCTCCTGTCCATCCAGCTCCGATTCCTGCAGCTCCATATTTTAATACATTGCTATAATCATCAGATGCAAGTCCTGCAGCAATTCCCGCAATTCCAGCTGTTGCACCTAAAAGTCCTCTTAAGGCAAGTTTAGTTGCTTTAGGTGCCACATATTTGATACCTTGTCCTAATCCTTTACCAGCAGTCTTAAATCCTGTGATTGCAGCTGCCTTCGTTTTATCCCATTTTCTTATTGGCTTTGAAGTACGTGTATTACTTGAATTGTTAGTTTGTGCAACATGCCTTGTTGTGCTTGGTTTATTTTGTTCACTTGGAACATTATTACTTGTTTCTGGTGGCTTATAAGAATTTGCATATCTAGGGTCTTCTTCCATCATTTTCGCAATTTGATCTTCATCATATCCTGAGTCTCTTAATATATTTGCATATTCATCTGCTGAATAGTTCATTCCATCATCATTACTTCCATATGCTTCTCTTGACATTGCTTCTGCAACTTGTGGATCCCAATCTTCACTTCCATATTGTTCATTATATGCATCTGACATTTTTTGGTCTGAACTTGAAAATCTAGGATCGCTTTCCATCATCTCTGCAATTTGATCTTCATCATATCCTGAATCTCTTAATATATTTTCATATTCATCAGATGAATAATTCATTCCTCCATCATCATTTCCATAAGCATCTCTTGACATTGCTTCTGCTTCTTGTGGGTCCCAATCACTACTTCCATATTGCTCATTATATGCATCTAACATTCTTTGAGAAGGAGTTCCTCCATTTTCATCTGTTTGTGCTCCGTTTTGAGTTTGACCTTCTTGTTGATTTGACTGCTGAATTTGTCGTTGGCTTTGTTGGCGATTTTGTTGCTGAGATGATTGTTGATTTGATTCATCTCTTGCATTATCTATTAGTTGGTTATATGATGTTTGACTATTTGACAATCTCGGTCTATTTGAATCTGTTTCATTTCCGTTTTTTTCACCTTTTTGTTTATCCCCATTTCTTTTACCACCATGTGAGCCTAGTTTGCGTAATTGATTGATTCCTTGCATAGCAAGCGCTCCACCAAGTGCAGAACCTCCAGCAACAGTACCTGCTTTATCAAATCCAAAGAATTTACGTAATAACTTTTCTGCTGGTAACATGAATCCAATTGCTGCTAGTCCATATAATAAATTATCTGTTACCATTTCCATTGCTGATCCAACTAATATTGTATATAAAAGCAAATGGAACGGTTGTATTAACAGGTTAAATATATATTCTTTAAACCACATATTCAGTGCTTGTGCACTACCATCATGCAACTTGTCTAATGGATATGTCATAGCTACTAAAGGTGCTATCATAGTTAAGAATGCAAGCATTAATAATCTTTTTAAGTACATAAATAAGAACATTACTGTATATACTACTAAAACTAGGAATATAACTGTATATCCAAATTTACGTAATAATTTGTTTTCAGCTGACATATCTTCTGGCTCTAATTGTAATTCAATTCTAGCTTTTCCCATAAGGTTTGTTGGCCATATAAATATCTCTGTTCCATCTGATGAAGGGGTTATTACTTGGCTTTCTCTTAAAGAACTTGCTATTGTACCATTTCCAAAAATAGATTCATCTGAATCCTCATACTTATACTCTGAAAATCTTCCATTATTATTTGCACCAACGACAACTGTTAATGTCTTGGTTTGATTATTAAGTGCATTTGTTATCAATTCTACAATTGTTACAGCAAAGTTCATGATATAATGTAGGAAAAATATTAAGAACATAGCAATTATCCAATCTAAAAATCTTTGCTTATATTTTGCTTTATCTTGGGCTGAGCTACTAACGATAATTCTTATTCCTATATATACCAAAATTGATAATAACCCTATAATTGCAACATTTCTAATTACAAAATATGCCCCAGAAATATATCCTTGTAGGCTTTTAGCTGATGATTGTTGTTGTATAATATTTCCCCCTATAGGACTTTCAATGTCATCATAATTATTTGGATTAAAGAAATTTACATCTAATATTGAAACTTTATTAGCAAATATCTCTTGAGGGCTTATTGCATAAATTGGCAAGTAAAATGTTGGTGGTAAACTTGCCTCTACCAAATATGTTACAACTACTTTTGTCACGACTATTGTTGCAACAGTGCTTCCTAATATTGATATTCCTGCAGCTACAGCTGATAATGATAGTCCTCCTGAAAATGGTGCTCCTGCCACTCCTACTACAATTGCAACTACACCTGCTATTGATGCAGCTATTATTCCAAGCACTTCTCCTATTCCTTTATCTTTATGTGTTAATTTCAGTAAGGAAGTATCCATACTTTTAGTCGTAGTGTTACCTTCAGCATCTGTAGTCGGCACTTTAAATATTAATCCTTGCACTAATCCTACACATCCATCTGCTAATGCAAGTAATAGTTTTTGTATAGGGTCAAATAATATTCCTACAAATTCAGCACCCCCATCATCTGCAAAACATATTTTGGGAGCTACAAAGTTAAATAGAATTACTACTACAAGCATAATTATTATCTTTTGTGCTATACTTCTTTTCGTAAATATTTCCATATTTCCCCCCTTATTACATTCTAAATCTATTGTCTTTGTTTTTTTGTACTAATTTATTTAAGTTAGTTTCCACAAATTCAAATTCTTTTTTTGTAGGTCTAATTTGTATTATTGCACTATCAGCCCCCACCTTTAGTAATCCTTCACCTTTTGCACATGTAACTAAAAAATTGGCTTCTCCATTACTTAGTTTAAATACCTCTTTTAAGTATTGTATTTCTGATTTATCTTGTGCTAAAAATAATTTTGTGTCAGATGATGTAAGTACTGCTTGTGCTTCTGGTTTCTCATAGAAGTCTTGGAATCTTTGAGATATAATTGCCAAGGATACATTTCTCTTTCTAGCACGACGTGCCATTGTATTTAAAAAGTCCACGGCTTCTGGGAATGGAAGTAACATCCACGCCTCATCTACTAAAACTCTCTTTTTAGCGGCTTTACCTTTATCTTCACTATTTTTCTTTACATATTTTTCCCAGATCCATTCAAGTAATATCTGTTGTGCAAGTGGTCTTGCAAATTTCTCCTCTAGTTGAGATATGTCTAGGTTTATAAATAATGTTCCCTCTAATAGGTCAAATGTAGATTGTCCATCAAAATACGCCATTTGTCCGTCATATTCTCTTATATATTGTTTCATAACTTTTAATAAGTAGCTATAATGGAAACTGTAATCCGGATTTTTATTTTGTTCTGCTTTTGTTAAAATTCTTTTATACCAAGATCCAATTGTTGGCATTTCTTTTTTTGATCTTCCCAACATATTTGCATTTAAATCATTATTATTTGCTTGAAATAAACTATTTGGATCACTTGTTATTCCATGTGCTGCATATTCTTCTGCTACAGATTCTGCAATAATTTGTTTTGTAAGCTCATTTACTTCTTCACTTCTTGTACTACCTCTTGCCATTGTAAGTAATGCTTGCGTTACGTCCTCAACTTTATTTTCTACATTTAATACTAGTCTATCTCTACCTGTTATTTCATCTTTTACAACTTCAGTTTCTATATCAAATATATTAATAACTGTTTTTGATGTTGGACTTATTACAACGTTAATTCCTCCCAAGCTTTCAGCAACTATGCTATACTCACCTTCAGCGTCTAGTGCTAGACTTTGTATTCCCATTAGCACAGCTGATCTTGATATTAATGTTTTCATAGTAACAGATTTTCCTGCACCAGATTTAGCGAATATAACCATATTGTAATTTGTTAGTGAACTATGGAAATTATCAAACATAATTGGTACACCTGTCTGTTTGTTAATTCCTAGTGGTACACCAGTAGGATGTCCTACTTCTGAAGTAGTAAATGGAAATACTGTTCCCATTGATCTACGATCAAATGTATGTGTCTTTTTTATTTTATCTTCCATAAATGGTAAGTTAGATTTAAAAGCTTCATCTTGCATTCCCCATGCACTCTTAATTCCAACTAATGATTTAGACATTTCCGTAGATAGAAGTTTTGTATATCTATCTAGGTCAGCTAAGCTATATGCAAATAATGTTGCAACAACAGAAGCTTCGTACAACTTATTATATCCTGCCGCGATTTCATCTCTTAGTTCCTCTGCTTCAAACCTCTTTTGTCCTAATGTACTTTCTCTATTGATATTTCCTCTATCTGCTGCAACTATTCTTTCTGTTTCTATTTCATTAATTACTCTGTTAAGTTCATTTTGAGATCTTGATTCTTCAATTGGTGTAATGTATATTGAAGTATTAATATCTCCAAATAAATACATATCTCTAAACAATTGTGGGAATGTACACATTCTTGGTAATGATGATACAAAGAAACTTCTTGCATATCTTGTAACATTGGAGATTATCTCTAAGTGATCAATGTTAGTTGCATCAATTCCAGATGGAGCAATAAGTTCTTTTATTGTTTTTTTCTTTAAAATTTTAAAATCATCTGGTTTTGTATAATCATTAAGCTGTTTTTGTTGTTCTTCTCTTTGTTTTTTTGCCATTTTCTTCTGTACCTCCTTTTTCATTTGTTTTAGTTCTTTTTCTTTTTGCTGTATCTTCTTTAACTTTCTCTATAGCCTTTTCAGCAATGTCATCTCCGATAATTCCACTATTTTGATTTAACATATATTCAGCTAATTGATCTACTAGATCATCTAAATTATCTTCTTTTTCCTCTAGAGCTCTTTGTTTTTCAGATTTTACTTCATATATCTTTTCATTTGCTTTTTCAATAGCCTTTTCTTCAATCTGATTGTCTAAAGCTTTCATCTTTTTGTCTAATACATCTGGAGCTGTAGAGTATAAAGCATCATATTCAGCATCTAGTGCTTTATCTAGTCCATATACTTCTGATTCATCTCTGTTATATGCAACATATAGTAATTCAACTAAGTCATTTGAATTTAATATTTTTGAGTTTATTCCACATACTGACAAAGTTGCTATTACAGATTGACATCTAGTATATAGTTCTGAAAATGCCATATTCTTAATTTCTTCTTTATCAAAATCATTTTCTCCAAGTTCTTCTGGATAATATGGAACTATTACATAATATTTTTGATTTAGTACATTCTTATTTAAGCTCATTCTTTCTGTTGTAAATATAATATCTTTTCCATATTCACTTAGATTTCTATTTTTAGTTAATTCATAATATGCTTTGTCTAATTGTTCTTTAGAATATCTTCCTGACTTAACCATTTCATTATAATTCATTTCTTGCTTATGTAAATTATCTTCTATCTCTTTTACTTTCTCTTTATATGTTTGTATACTACTCTCTAAATTTATTGTTCTTGTCTGTGTATATATTTGTATAGGATATCTAATTGTATTTAAGAATTGTATAAATCCCTCTTCAACAGCATTTTTCTCAACTTCTGACATCAAATCATAGTTTACACCTTGACATTCAACTACCATAATGTATTTAGCACCATTTTTTTGAATAATCATATTATCTTCAACTTTATCAAATTCCATAAAATCAGTTACCGACTCTACCCCAAATGTTTTTGACTTTGGAACTGCTTTTACTTCCTTTGTTTCACCGTTCTCATTTTTATTTTTATTTTCTTTCATCTTTGTTATAAAGTAAATCACTGCTGCAACTATAATTAAAAATACTATAGCAAAAATTATAGCAACTAAAATTGCATTTAATGTATCTATATTATTAGTCATCTTTTGTTTCCTCCTTGTATACATATATTTTCTTTCCTTTTTGTCTAAATCTTATGGCTCTTTTAATTATGTCATCAATATTTTCTCCACCAGTTGCCTTTGTAAATTCAAATTTTGCTAAATTTGGTACTTTTAATGTTCCTATTCCAAATCCTATTAAAGCTAAAAAGATTGTAATTCCTATTCCTACCATATTTAATTTTAATGCTGAAAATAGGAAATAAAATAGTAATCCAATTCCTCCTCCAGCTATTGTATAAAGTAGGCTTTTACCTGTAAAAATAAATAGAATTCTTCCTTCCCCTTTTACATTTCTGGGCAAATTGTATGTTCCCACAGACAGTTCCTCCTTAGTATATATTCTTACTTATATTACATTATATCAGATACTATCGAAAAATGGTATAAAAAATAAAAAAAAGTGCATTTGTAATGCACTTTTAATATTATTGTAATATTATTGTAATATTATTGTAATATTTTTCCTTATGACTTTGTAATTCCTGCACCAATAGATACTACTACTTTAGTTATTGCAGAAGCACCAAAGATTAATATTGCTCCAACTAAGTATGGAATCATTGTCTTTTTGTATTCTGCCTTTTCTGATGCACTTCCCATCATATATTTGATACCAAGCACTAATAATACAACTACTGCAACAACAACTCCAACTGTTGTGATGATTCCTATAATTTGGTTACCCATGTCAGTAATTGAAGTTGAAGCAGACGTTGTTGTACCATGTAATTTGCCAGCTAAATCAGCAGCATTAACATTAGTATTAGTTGCTGCTGAAACAACAGTACTTAGCATTGCTACCATTGCGATAGCCATTATAATTAATGCAAACATTTTTATTTTTTTATTCATCTATTTTCCCTCCTTTATTTTTGTTATATATAATATATCTCATGTATCTCAAATTTAGATTATGAGATAATTTTAAAAACATTTTTTTATACCGTTTTTAATACCGTTATTACAATCTTCCAAATAGCAAATGCTCCAAATATAATTGCACAACCTGCTACATATGGAATCAACGTTTCTTTTACTTTTGCTTTTTCTTCTATTGATCCTGTTATAAACTGTATAGCTATTACAATTCCAATTATTACCGCAACAATTACCCCTGCAGCTAATAATAAATTGTATATTGTACTTGATGCACTTTGTAATCCATCTGTGTTAATAAAATCAGATATTATTGTATTTGGAGTTTTATAGCTATTTGCTCCAATCTGTTCAAATTTATCTGCTCCATCAAATATTCCATCTAATGCAAATGTATAATTCGTAGTTGCAAACAATATGAACATTGTAAAAATCATAACTAGAACAAATAATATTGTATTTTTTTTCATATTTTCTCCTTTTACATTGATTTCTAGATTATTCCATAAATTTTTCTATTAGCTAATTTACTTAACATTTACCATTATTTTTGCAATTAATCCTACAAATTGAGTAATAGCTACTAGAAGTATAACTCCTATTATATAAGGAATCATCGTTTTTTTGTATTCGGCTTTTTCTGATACACTACCAGTCATGTATTTTAGTCCTAAAAAGATCATCGTTACTACAGCTATAACAATTCCTACTGTTTGTAAAGTTCCAATTATCGGGTTAATAATTTTTGTAACTTTATCTGTGCCTGTTATTCCTGATTTTGATGGGTCATATTTGTTAACATCTATATCAACCGCAAGTGAATTTATTGTAAACATAGTTATTATAATAACTGTAAATATTAAAATAGACAATATGCTAATCACTTTGCTTTTCTTCATCCCATCACCTCATTTATTATATTATAACTGATTTTATAGTAATTTTCAACTATTTTGTTTAATAATAACATATTTTGTATATTTTTTCATCTTTGTAATATAAATGTCATACAACTGTAATATTCTTGTAATCTGTTTTTCAACAGCAAACCACCCCTCTATCTACTACTGGTAAAGGGGTGGCTATATATATTAATAGCAAATTAATTTTTTCTGCATCTTCGCTTTAGTTTTCCTTAACTTTTGTGTTGTAGAGCTATCTATCTCTACTTTGTAATATTCTGCAATTAACTCATCTAGTGCTATACTTAGTTCATATGTTACGCTATAATCTTGTCCATTTAATATACTATCATTTAGTTCTTCTCTTAATTTACAAATTTTATCATTTAACATAAAAACCACTCTCCTTTTTTTCGTGTATTTTTCTTTTGTACATTTTTAAAATAACATAATTTTACATATTAGTCAATCGTTTTTACTTGATTTTAGTGGTTTTTGCGGTTTTTTCGTATATCAATTTTCTACATATTTCAACAATTTATTTTTGCGTTTTACATTTAATAACAGACATTATCATATTGTCTGATTTAAAGACATTTTTCAGTATCTCTTCTGTGTACTCTTTTGTGACAGAATTATACTCTTCTATATAATCAAAACTATTTATTTGTTTCATTTTGTCAGCTAGAAACATTCTTGCTATATCGGCTACATTATTGTATTCAACTACATAATCACCATATATTTTCTTTTTTATTCTTTCAAAGTGTTCTGTATCAAGTCCTTCATTTTTATATTTTTCTACAGTTTCTTTGATTTTATCTTGTATTTTTTGTGGATTTTTTGATTGTCCAGATATTAATATATGTGCATATTCGTCACTAAATTCGTAATCAAAATCTGGTTGTGATAATAAATCTCCATTTTCATATAATTCTTTATATAATTCTGAGCTTTTACCTGTGATCATATTTAATAAAATTTCTATTGCAATATGTTTTCTTACAATTTGTTGTCTATTTTCTTTTAACGCTTCTGTATCCTTATATCCTATTGCAAATATTTGTGTACTTACTTCCATTTCTGCTTCTTTATATGGTTTATTTATCTTATCTTCTTTTGGAGGATATATTCTTTTAATTTCCCCTTGTGTTTCTTTTTTCACTAATCTTTTCTTTACTTCTTCTAATAATTGCTCTGGTTCAAAATCTCCACATATAACCATTATCATATTAGAAGGATTATAGAAGGTATTATAGCATTTGTATAGTACATCTGGAGTAATTTTACTAATAGACTCAACTGTTCCAGCAATATCAATTTTTATTGGATTTTCTTTATACATACAATCCATTGCATTCATGTATAGTTGCCATCCCGGATCATCATCATACATGCCAATTTCTTGACCTATGATTCCTTTTTCTTTTTCAACATTCTCATCTGTGAAATATGGATGTTGTACATAATTCATCAGTTCATCCAAACCTTCATAAAAATGGTTTGTACATTCAAACAAATATGCAGTATGGTCATTTGTTGTATATGCATTTGCATCTATTCCAAGAGCCATTAGTGTATCTAAGCTGTTTGTTCCATCTGGTTGTTCAAACATTTTATGTTCTAGAAAATGCGCAACACCGTCTGGTATGAATACTTCTTCTTCTGTTTTTGGCATAATGAATCTATTATCTATTGATCCAAAATGAGTTCCCCATATTACATATTTTTTATTTGCATTATGTTTTGGAATAATAATTACTGTTAGTCCATTTTCAAGCTTTTCTATATATGCTTTTTCTTTTATTTTTAAGCTTTCAATTACTTTCATATTTTTTACCCTTGTATAATATATTTAGGTTTTTTATTTTGGTTCTACCTATAAACCTTTTGCATTTAGTCTCTTAAGAAATAGATTGTATTCACCTTAACTTTACTTGCTAAGTCTATAATTTCTTTTTTAGATTGCCATTTTATTTTTTCAATATATTGATCTATTGTTGTGAACTCACTTGATAGTTCTTGACCATAGTAGTATGTTATTTCTGTATCTTGCTCTGATGGAATACTTTTTACTGATTCTATAATTAGATTTTTTGAGTTTTCTATATTTTTCTCATCAAACTCTCCATTTTTTATATCTTCCAATTGTTGTTTTATTGTTTGCAATGCTTTTTCGTAGTTTTCTATTTCTATACCGCATCTAATAAATATGCTGTTCTTTTGTCTAACATAATTTGAACCTGCAGTATATGCTAAACTTTCTTTTTCTCTAACATTTTGGAATAATTTTGAATTTGCTCCTCCACCCAAAATTGCATTGTATAGAGAAGCTGTATATTTAGATCCTTCTTTTGTATCATTTACTGTTAATCCAATTACTAATTTTCCCTGAGTAACTTGCATATGATCTTCTACTACTTTTTCTTGTTTGATTTCTACTTCTTCCGTGGTTTCATTATTTACAACATATTCTGCTTTTCTTGGATTTGCCGATTTTATTAATTCATTTTCTTGAACTATATTTTCTATATGTTTTGACTCTATAATTCCTGAACAGAAGATATCTATTTTACAATTATTTATTAACTTTTTATAGTATTCATATAAACTTTGTGGTGTTATTTTCTCTAGGTCTTCTACGTATCCATATTTGTATAGTCCATATGCTTGATCTTTAAACATTTCTTCTATACATCTATCTAATGCATATTTTGATTTATTATCAATCTTTGATTGTATTATTTGTTTGATATTTTCTTTTTCTCCTTGTACGTATTCTTCTTTAAATTTATCTCCTTCTATTAGTGGATTAAAGACTATATCAAATAGAATTTCTAAACATTTTTGTGCTATTTCTTCTTTTTCCGGTAGAAATTCTTCGTTAATTGATTCTAGATAAAATTTGAAAATATGATTGTCTCCTGTTTTTTCTATTCCACAATCAAAACTTGCTCCATACATTTCTTCTAGTTTTTTACTAATAACGTCTTGTGATGTCATGTTATTGGTTCCTCTTCTTAGCACAGCAGTAAGTAGCGCAGCTAATGTGACGTTTTCTCTTTTTAGCGGAGTTGCTAAGAATATTGCATATAAGTTTGTTTTAAAGTTATTTGTGTTTATTGTATGAAGTTTAATGCCCTCTTTTATTTCTTGTACATTGTAATTCATTTGTTTTCCCTCCTATATCTCTTTTCATATTATAATATAATTTGGAAAAATTATACTTTAATATTATTCTTGTAATTATTTTCTTTTCTTTATTTTTCTTTATAT
>ERZ1034691.1397-NODE-1397-length-15652-cov-30.507598_pt1 | contig 15652 bp, 11 predicted proteins | sample MGYA00520638_ERZ1034691 | MGnify/ENA primary metagenome ERZ1034691 (study PRJEB33766, sample SAMN09781763) | gut metagenome | biome: gut microbiome | host: Homo sapiens | place: Madagascar | study: EMG produced TPA metagenomics assembly of the PRJNA485056 data...
CACCTCGCTCGCCGTATCGGCACTTAGAATTATGCGGTATTGCCCTAAAAATATACGGTAAAACGCGCATGTCTATCTGCGGGCGGTGCGCCATAACAATCAGGCGGCGGGAAACAGAATCCCGACCGGGAAAGGAAAAACAATGAAACGTATTCTGGTCGTAGAAGACGAAGCCAGCATCCGCGAACTTGTGGCACTGAACCTGAAAATGACAGGCTGGGAAGTATTGGAAGCCCCCAGCGCGGAACGTGCGCTGGAGTTGATCCAGAAAAATCCCCCCTGCGATGTAGCGCTGCTGGATATCATGCTGCCGGGCATGGATGGGTTTTCGCTGTGCGAAACCATCCGCCACGGCGACCCGTACATCGGTATTATTATGGCGTCCGCCAAAGGGCAGGAGAGCGATAAGATCCGCGGCCTTTCCATCGGCGCGGATGATTACATCACCAAGCCGTTCTCGGTGTCGGAGCTGGTGGCCCGCGTGGAAGCGCTGGCCCGCCGAGTGCGCCGCAGCGCCACTGCGGACGATGAACAGGCAGGCTCCGAGCCGGATCAGCTGGTCAGCGGCCCCTTTGTGCTGGATGAAAAAAGCCGCGTGCTGTACAAATCCGGCAAGCCCATTGACCTGACCCAGGTGGAATTTCAGATCATGGAGCTATTTTTCCGCAACCCCGGCACTGCCCTGGTGCGCGAAAAAATCCTGGAAGGCGTTTGGGGCAAGGGGTATTTCGGTGATGTCAAGATCGTGGATGTCAACATCCGCCGCCTGCGCATGAAAGTGGAAGATGAACCCAGCAGCCCCCAGCACATTTTGACCGTCTGGGGCTATGGCTACCGCTGGAACGCATAATTACCGCATTTTTATGGAAAGGGGGCTGCCGCCTGTGCAGAGCATTACCCGCCGCTGGCTGCGCGGCAGCCTGCTGATTACCATTTGCATCCTGGCTGCGGCGCTGGGGCTGTTTTTGTATTACAGCCACCAGAATTTGTACGGCGGGGTGCAGCGTGCCATGCAGGCGCGGTTTTCCACCGTGGAGGGACGTTTGCAGGCAACCGGCACCGCCGGCAGCAGCCAGGCAACGTCTGAAAGCCGCAGCCAGTCCCTGCGCCGCACGGTGGAACAGTTTGATGAAAAAGATAAGTTCGAGTTCATGCTGTTGGATTCCTCCGGCGTGGTGCTGGCAACCTCCAGCGGCACCATGAACAAGAATCTGCTGAGCGAGGGCAGGGATTTTTATCAGGCTGTCACCGGCTCCACCGGCAGCGGCATGGTCACTTTCCGCACAGCGGACGGCGAACACGTGATGGCTGTTACCAGCCTGGTGCCTTATGCGGCGGGCAATGTGACGGCCATGCGCCTTGTTACCAGCCTGACGCTGGTGGACCGCCAGTGGTACAGCACGCTGATGGTTTCGTTCGGCGTGGCGGCGGTGGTGCTGGGGTTTGCGGTGTTCAGCGGCCTGTTTTTTATCCGCACCATTGTGCGGCCGCTGGGCCAGGTGGAAGCCACCGCCAATCGCATTGCCCACGGCGATTTGACCACCCGCCTGCCGGATGCCCCGTATGACGATGAGATCGGCCGCCTGTGCAAAGCCATCAACCAGATGGCCGAGGACCTGACAAAAACGGAACGGATGAAAAACGAGTTCATCTCCTCTGTCAGCCACGAACTGCGCACTCCGCTGACCAGCATCAAAGGCTGGGTGGAAACCATCGCCAACATCCGTGACCCCGATGACGAAAACTACCGCAAGGGGATTACCATTATCCGCAGTGAGACCGACCGCCTGTATAATATGGTGGAGGAACTGCTGGATTTTTCCCGCCTGCAAAACGGCATCAAGCTGAACTGCGAGGTGCTGGATTTTGTGGCCGAAGCCACCGACGCTGCCCTGTTTGTGGAAGCCCGCATCCGGCAGGAGGGGCTGCACCTTGTGTATGACGAACCGCCGGAGCCGTATCCCGTTTGGGCAGACCCCGCCCGCCTGCGCCAGGTGTTTGTCAACGTATTTGATAACGCCATCAAATATTCGCCGCCGGAAGGAACCATTTTCTTTACTCTGACCCGCACCGCCACCACCGTAACGGCCAGCATCCGGGACCAGGGCCGCGGCATTGCGCCGGATGACCTGCAAAACGTAAAGATGAAATTCTTCAAAGCCAAAAACGCCGTGCGTGGTTCCGGCATCGGCCTGGCGGTGGTGGATGAGATCACCAAAGCACTGGGCGGTACGGCGGATATCACCTCAACGTTGGGGCAGGGTACCACCGTTACCATCACCATGCCCATCTACCACGCTGGGCAGGAACATCTGCACGAGCCGATTTGACCGCAAAAATAAAGGAGAACCCATGCCGCAAGAACAACGTCCAACTGAAAAATTCCGTACCTCTGTGGGCGGCCAGGCCCTGATGGAGGGCATTATGATGCGCGGCCCTGAAAAAATCTGCTGCGCGGTGCGCCGCCCGGACGGCACGATTGATCTGAGCTATTCCGATGTGACCACCCACTGGTACAATAAAGTTCCCCTGGTGCGCGGAGTGTGCAATATGGTGGAAAACCTGATGAACGGGTACAAATACCTGATGCACTCCGCCGATATTGCCATGACGGAAGAGGAAAAAGAGGAAGAAAAGCAGAACGAGAGCAAGCTGGACCGCTGGCTGGACGAACACGCCGGCCCCAAGGTACAAAGTGTGCTGATGACCCTTTCCGCCTGCGCAGGTGTAGTGCTGGCAATTTTTCTGTTTACCTTTCTGCCTACGTTCCTGACTGGGCTGGTGGCAAAAGTGATCCCCATGGGGCGCTGGCCGCGGGTCATCTTGGAAGCAGTGCTCAAGCTGGCAATCTTTTTGGGTTACATGTTCCTCTGCACCCGCATGAAGGAAATCCACCGCATGTTCCAGTACCACGGGGCTGAGCACAAAACGATTGCCTGCTATGAGGCAGGTGAGGAATTGACGGTTGCTAACATCCGCAGACATACGCGGTTCCACCCCCGCTGCGGCACCAGTTTTTTGATTCTGGTCATTCTGGTCAGCATTGTGCTGTATGCGGTGCTGCCGTGGAGCGGTACCATGCTGCGCGTGCTGTACAAGCTGGCCATGCTGCCGCTGCTGGTGGGCATCTGTTATGAGATTTTGAAGTGGGCAGGGCGTTCCAACTCGCTGCTGGCACGGGCTGTTTCGGTGCCGGGGCTTTGGCTGCAGCACCTGACGACCTTTGAGCCGGAAGATGACATGATTGAAGTGGCCATCGCCGCCGTTACCCCCGTACTGCCCAAAAAGCCGGAGGACGGCCAATGGTAATGCCGCTTGCCCCACAGCAGCTGGCGGGCATTCTGCCGCGCCGGGCTGTGCGCATGGTGCAGGATGCTCTGCAGGCCGCAGGCTGCCCTGACGCTGATTACGACGCCCGCGAACTGCTGCGCATTGCCGCTGGAAAAGATCCGCGCCTGCTGTTTGACCCACTTACCCTGCCGCAGGCTGAGTGCCTGGCGGAACTGGCGGCTCAGCGCATGCAGCGGGTGCCGCTGCAATACCTGGCAGGGGAGTGGGACTTTCTGGGGCTGACCTTCAAAGTCGGCCCCGGTGTGCTCTGCCCCCGCGCAGACAGCGAGGTGGTGTGCGAAACTGCCATTGAGCTGTTGCAGCAGATGGGAAAACCTGAGCCCCGGGTGCTGGACCTGTGCGCCGGAACTGGCTGCCTGGGCATTGGCATCCGCCATTTTGTGCCAAGTGCCAGCGTGACCTGCGTGGAAAAAAGCCCGCAGGCGCTGCAATACCTGCAAGCCAACGTACATGGCACCGGTGTGCAGGCAAAGGCAGCGGATGTGCTGCAATACTGGCGAGAGCTTATGCCCCAAAGCGTGCAGCTGATTATCTCCAACCCGCCGTACCTGACCGGGGCGGAGATGCAGGCCCTGATGCCGGAGACCGCCCACGAGCCGGCTATGGCGCTGGACGGCGGAACGGATGGGTTGGATTTTTACCGCGCCATCGCCGCCCACTACCGTGATATTGTCTGCCCCGGTGGGTGGCTGGTGTTTGAGATTGGCTGTGCCCAGCGGGCGGATGTGATGGAGATCTGCCGCCAAAACGGCTGGCAGCAGGTGCAGGCAAGGCAGGATTACGGCGGCAACGACCGTGTGGTGTACGCCCAACGGGTGAAATAAATCTGATTTTCAACGTTTTGCAGCTGAAATGTGGAAATGCAAAGAAAATTTTGAAAAGATGACAACAAATGGTTGTAATTTTCCCCGCGATTGGTTATAATAATACCTGATAAACGCAGGACGACCATTTGGATAGCGGCGCACCTGCCGTACAAAATAAAAGCAGCACCGCAGTTGCCTGTGGTGCATATGGGATACAACGCACGATCGCCCAGATAAGGAGATATAAACTTATGGCAGCAAAAAAGGAAAGTTCATCCAAGCAGCTCCCCACCGGCCCGGCAGGGGATAAAAAGGCAGCGCTGGAGACGGCACTGGCCCAGATCGAAAAGCAGTTTGGCAAAGGCGCCGTGATGAAGCTTGGGACCAACGTTGCCATGCAGGTGGATGCCATTTCCACCGGCAGCCTGGGGCTGGATCTGGCGCTGGGCATCGGCGGCCTGCCACGCGGACGCATCATTGAGGTATATGGGCCGGAATCTTCCGGTAAAACCACCCTGGCCCTGCATGTTCTGGCCGAAGCCCAGAAGCTGGGCGGCGAGGTTGCCTTTATCGACGTTGAGCACGCCCTGGATCCCACCTATGCCCGCGCCCTTGGCGTTGACATTGACAGCCTGCTGGTCAGCCAGCCGGATACCGGCGAGCAGGCCATGGAAATCTGCGAAGCTCTGGTACGCTCCGGCGCGATTGACGCTATTGTTGTGGACTCTGTTGCCGCCATGGTGCCCAAAGCCGAAATTGAAGGCGAAATGGGCGATTCCCACGTTGGCCTGCAGGCCCGCCTGATGAGCCAGGCGCTGCGTAAGCTGACCGGCATCATCGGCAAAACAAACACCGTCTGCATCTTTATAAACCAGCTGCGCGAAAAGGTCGGCGTGATGTACGGCAACCCTGAAGTGACCACCGGTGGCCGCGCCCTGAAATATTATTCCTCTGTACGTATTGATGTGCGCCGCATTGAGGGCCTGAAGGACGCCAGCGGTTCCTTTATCGGCAACCGTACCCGCGCCAAGATCGTCAAGAACAAAGTGGCACCCCCGTTCCGTGAGGCCGAGTTTGACATCATGTTCGGCGAGGGAATCTCCAAACTGGGCGAAATGATCGATCTGGGTGCTAAGCTGGGCATTGTGCAAAAGAGCGGCGCATGGTTCAACTATGGCGATATCCGCCTGGGCCAGGGCCGCGATAACGCCAAGCTCTACCTGAAAGAGCACCCTGATGTGGCTGCCGAAATTGAAAAGCAGGTGCGCGAAAACGCGGACCGTCTGCTGGCGGCCGGCAAAAAGGGAACCGTGAAGCCGCTGGAGAAGCCGGCTGTTACCCCCGTTGCTGCTGAAGATGCCCCTGCCGCTCCCATGGCGGATGCACCCAAGACCACCGGCAGCGAGATGGACCTTGACATCATGGTTGACGAATAAGCGATGCCGGAGCTGACACAGGTAAAAGAAACAAAAAGAGGCCGCTATGCGCTGTTCTTTGACGGCGAGTTTGCCTTTTCGCTGGACGAGGACACCTTTGCCATGGCGGGACTGCATACCGGGGATGAGCTGGAAGAATGGCAGATCCATGACCTGCAGACCAAAAGCGACACCCGCAAGGCTGTGGATAAAGCCGTGGACCTGCTGGCCCTGCGGGACCATGCAGCCGGGGAGCTTTATCAAAAGCTCTGCCGCAGCTTTGACCCCCACAGCGCTGCCGCCGCCGTGGCAAAAATGCAGGAGCTGAACCTGCTGGATGACGCCGGTTTTGCCCGCCGCCGTGCGGCGGAGCTGCTGCGCAAGCGCAAGAGCCGCCGTGCAATTCTGGATGATCTGCACGCCAAAGGCATTGACCGCGGCACGGCCGCCGAAGCGGTGGAAACCCTGTTTGCCCAAAGCGAGGAGGACGAGGAGGAAAACCCGGAGCTGGCCAATGCCCGCGCACTGGTGGAACGCCACTATGCCGCAAAGCTGGCACAGGGCAAATGGCAGCAGGTAGCTGCCGCATTGGCACGGCGCGGGTTCTCCCACAGCGTGATCCGCCAGGCATTGGCAGATGCCGAGACAGAAGAAACCGAAGCGTAACACAAAAAAGTACACACCGCAGGGGCAAAAAATGCTCCTGCGGCATTGTGGTATCAATGCACCGAACGGATAGCTTTGCCTGAATTTTGCCCAAGCAAGCGGCAAAGCCCAACATAACATACTGAAAAGAGAGACAGGAACAACCATACATGAATATTGCAATTATTTCCCTTGGATGCCCCAAAAACCAGGTCGATGCTGATGTATTCTGCCACGCGCTGATCAAGGCGGGCCACCAGACGGTTGCGGACCCCGAGCAGGCGGACATTATTATTGTCAACACCTGCGGCTTTATCCAGTCCGCTAAAGAGGAAGCCATTGAAAACATTTTGATGGCCTGCCAGTATAAGCAGCAGAACCCCAACCTGAAGGTGATCGTGACCGGCTGCCTGGCTGAGCGCTATAAAACCCAGATTGTGAGCGAAATGCCGGAAGTGGACGCCGTTGTGGGCATTGGCTCCAACGCCGCTCTGCCCGCCATTGTGGAGCGCCTGACCGCCAACGGCGCGGGCCAGGTGGAAAGCTATGGCCCTAAATGCGATATGGAGCTGGGCGGTGCCCGTGTTATCAGCACGCCGCGCCACTATGCTTACCTGAAAATTGCCGAAGGCTGCAACAACCGCTGCCATTACTGCGCCATCCCGCTCATCCGCGGCCCGCTGCGCAGCCGCCCCATTGACGACTGTGTTGCCGAAGCTCGCTGGCTGGCCAGGGAGGGCGTGAAAGAGCTGATCCTGGTGGCGCAGGACCCCACCGCTTACGGCGAGGACTGGGGCAAACCCGGCGCAGTTTGCGAACTGTTGGATAAGCTGAACACCATTGAGGGCATCCGCTGGATCCGTGTGCTGTACGCCTACCCGGAGCGTATCTCCGATGAATTCATCGCAGCCCTTGTGCGCAACAATAAGGTTGTGCCGTATCTCGATCTGCCCATCCAGCACTGCGATGACGAGGTGCTGAAAAACATGAACCGCCGCGGCGGCCGCAAAGAAATTGAGGATGCCATCCGCCGCCTGCGCGCAGCCATCCCCAACATCACGCTGCGCACCACCCTGATTGCAGGTTTCCCTGGTGAGACCGAGGAACAGTACAGCGAGCTGTGCGACTTTGTCAAAACCGTCAAGTTTGACCGCCTGGGCTGCTTTGCCTATTCCGCCGAGGAAAACACCGTGGCCGCCAAGATGGACAACCAGATTGACGAGGAAGTCAAGCAGCGCCGCGCAGACCACATTATGGAGCTGCAGGCCGAGATCAGCGCGGAAAAGGAAGCAGAAAAGGTCGGCAAGACCTATGAGTGCATCTGCGATGGCGTGGACGATGAAACCGGCATGTACCTGCTGCGCTCCGCAGCAGACTGCCCGGAAATTGATGGCAGCATCATGACCCCGGCAGATACCCCGCTGGAAGCCGGCGCGTTCTATAACGTTACCATCACCGATGCCGATACTTATGATCTTTATGGTTATGCGGAAAGCAAAGTGGAGGAATAAACCATGAATCTGCCTAACAAATTAACGATGATGCGTGTCATCATGGTGCCGTTCTTTATGGTATTTGCTGCCATGAGCCACATGGGCACGCCCCAGTTCAATGCAACGTATGCCTTGATTGCGGGCATTCTGTTTGCTGTGGCCAGCTTTACGGATTTCCTGGATGGCTACCTGGCCCGCAAGAACCACCTGGTAACGGACTTTGGCAAGTTTATGGACCCGCTGGCTGATAAAATGCTCACCACCGCGGCTATTATCTATATGGTGGTGGACGGTGTCTGCTCCCCCGTGGTGCTGGCCATCATCATGTTCCGCGAGTTTGCTGTGGCCGGTGTGCGCATGATTGCGGCAGAGTCCGGTACCGTCATTGCCGCAAACATGTGGGGCAAGGTCAAAACCGTGCTGCAGATGGTCACCATCATCTTCTATTACTTTGCCATGGCGCTCGCCCCGGCGGACGGCGTTGGGGTTATCAGCTTTACCACCCAGGTGCTGTGCTGGGCCGTTGCTGCCGTTACCGCACTTTCCGGCTGCATCTACCTGTGGCAGAATCGTTCCTGCTTTATGCAGGCAAAATGATGCTGCCCCCTTGCAACCGCTTATCAGGGCGGCTATAATAAATCTGAACGGTTTGCAGGTTTAGCCGCGCCGTACCAGCAAAGTTGGGAAAGGAAGTTCCTGTCCATGCAGATTTTTAATACCATGACCCGCAAAAAGGAAGATTTTATCCCGCAGGAGCCGGGCGTTTATCGCATTTACGTCTGCGGCCCTACGGTGTATAACTATATCCATATCGGCAATGCGCGCCCCATGATCGTGTTTGACACGCTGCGCCGCTATCTGGAGTACCTTGGCAACAAGGTGCTGTATGTCTCCAATATCACCGATATTGACGATAAACTGATCAAAAAAGGCCAGGAGGACGGCACCACCATGCAGGAGGTTGCCCGCAAGTTCGAGGCCGAGTACATCAAAGATTCCGAGGGCCTGAACGTTAAGGCCCCCACCGTGCGCCCCCGCGCAACCGAGCATATCGGTGAGATCATCAAGATCGTCAAGGACCTGGTCGAATCCGGACATGCTTACGTTGCCCACAACGGCGATGTCTACTTCCGCGTTAAGTCTGATCCCGGTTACGGCAAGTTGAGCCACCTGAACCTGGACGACCTGGAAAGCGGCAACCGCGAACTGCGCAGCCAGATGGATGACGACCTGAAAGAAGACCCCGCAGATTTTGCTGTCTGGAAGGCCGCCAAGCCAGGCGAGCCTTCCTGGAACAGCCCCTGGGGCCAGGGCCGTCCGGGCTGGCACATTGAGTGCAGCGCCATGGCCCGTAAGCACCTGGGCAAGACCATCGACCTGCATGCAGGCGGCCAGGACCTGATCTTCCCCCATCACGAAAACGAGATTGCACAGTCGGAGTGCGCCAACGGCTGCACCTTCAGCCATTACTGGATGCACAACGGCTTTTTGAACATCAACAACCAGAAGATGTCCAAGAGCGCCAACAACTTCTTTACCGTGCGCGAAATTGCCGATAAGTACGGCTATGAGCCGATCCGTTATTTTATGCTCACCGCTGGTTACCGCATGCCGCTGAACTATACGGTGGACCTGATCGAGAGCTGCAAGAACAGCTTGGAGCGCCTGTACACCTGCCGCGATAACCTGGATTTTGCCATCCGCAATGCCCATGGCACTGACACTGCCCTGACTGAAAAGTGCGAAGAAGCACGCAAAAAGTTCAAGACCGCCATGGATGACGACCTGAACACCCCCGATGCTCTGGCCGCCATCTTTGAGTTCGTCAAGGACATCAACACCATGTCCGATGCTGCCGATAAGGCTACGTTGGAAAAGGCCGCCGCCACGTTTGACGAGCTGACCGGTGTGCTGGGCCTGATGTACAACCGCAAGGCCGAGGAAGCCCCCGACGAAGTGAAGCAGCTGGTGGAAGAGCGTGCCGCAGCCAAAAAGGCCAAGGACTTTGCCCGCGCCGATGCGCTGCGCGCCAAAATCACCGAGCTGGGCTGGAATGTGATGGACACCGCCAAGGGCCCGCAGCTGACCAAGCTGTAATTATTACTGCACAATCACGGCAAAACAAAGGAATTGGAAACAGGGAAGCATCTGCCTCTGCTTCCAGTTCCTTATTTTATTGCAGCGGCAAATACGCTGCATTATCTGGAGAGTTCAGAATGACAAATACCAGAACCAAACAGGAAGAGCGAACGCTGTATATTATATTGGCCGCAGCGCTTGCCGCGCGCCTGCTGCTGGCCCTTGTTACTGAAGGCTACACCTATGATATGAGCTGCTTTGTGGCCTGGGGGGATAAGCTGGCCAGCGAAGGTCCTGCGGCCTTTTACAGCGCCGATTATTTTGCGGACTACCCGCCCGGCTACATCCTTGTGCTGGGGCTGGTCAGCCTGGTGCGCAAGGCGCTCCAACTGAGCTATGAATCCCGCTGGACCTATTTTTTGCTGGCACTGATCCCCGCAATCTGTGATTGTGCCGCCGTGGCGCTACTGGACCATATCAGCCGCCGGTATATGGGGCAGGGCAGGGCACAGCGCTGCCTGGTGCTGTTTGCGGCGTTCTGCCCGCTGACCTTGTTTGATACCGGCATCTGGAAGCAGATCGATGGGGCTTTTGCGCTGCCGCTGCTGCTCTGCTTCTGGCTGCTGGAAGAGCGCCGCTACCTGCTCGCTGCGGTGCTGTACGGCGTGGCGCTGGCCATCAAGCCGCAGGCACTGTTGGCTGGGCCGGTGCTGGCCGTCTGCTTTTTGGTGGCTATTGCGGATGCCGTGCGGGATGGCAAAAGCCCGCTGAAATCGGTCGGCCAGATTTTTGGTGGTGCTGCGCTGGCTTTGCTGCCGCCGCTGCTGGCGGGCCTGCCGTTTTACGGGGCAAAAAATCTGGTGCCGTCCTTGATCGATAAGTACATCACCACGGCGTCTGGCTACCAGTATGCTACCATCAATGCGTTTAACTGGTTTGCAGCGCTGGGCGGCAACTGGCAGGCGCTGGATGCTTGCCCGGTGTTTAACCTGAGCTGGAAAGTGCTGGGCATTTTCAACATCGCTGTTATCACGGTGCTGCTTGTGGTGCTGGCGGTCATCAGCTGGCGGGCGGGGCGGTTTTCCCCGCTGCTGCTGGCAGCGTTTTACACGGTGGGGATTTTTACCTTTGCCCATTGCATGCACGAGCGTTACCTGGTGCTGGGCATGCTGCTGGTACTGCTTGCTGCGGCGCGCTGGAATGATATCCGCCTGTATGGCGCCGGGTTTGGCCTGTCGATAACAGGCTTCTTGAACCTGGAAACGGTGTATACCCTGGTGGGCAGTGATGACGAATGGCTCAGCAGCGATACCAGCCGCGAGTTTGCCATGGCAGTCGGCTTTGCCGAAACGGCAGCCTTTGTGCTGCTGGCTTTCACCGCGTGGGCCATCTGCCGCCATGGAGCGATTTCTCCACTGGCAAAAGTGGAAACCATCGAAAAAGATAAAGCAAAAACAGTGCAGAAAAAGCTGGAACTGTGCACCCTGCGCATTGATCCGCAGCCTGCCTGGACGGCTAAAGAGAAGAAAGCCTTGGCAACGCTGACGTTGATCGTTGCTGTGGTGAGCTTTGCCTACCTTGGCAGCATGAAAGCACCGCAGAACCCCGTGGATGCTACGGACAGCACGGCAACCATCGACTTTACCCCGCAGCAGGACGCGGTGGAAATCTGGGGGTACCCCGGCATTTCCACCGGCGGAAGCCTGCGCATCACGGATGCAGCGGGCAATGAGCTGTACCGGAAGGAACTGAGCTATGCAACGCCGTTCTGTTGGACCAAAATGGCCATCACGGCTCCGGCAGGGCAGAACCTGACCGCAACGATTGAAAATGCGCAGATGTTTGAACTGGCCCTGCGGGATGCCACCGGTGCGCTGGTGCCGGTAACGGGCGGCGATGCCCTGTTTGATGAGCAGAGCGAAGTGCCAGATACCATCAGCCAGCTGAACAGCATGTATTTCGATGAAATCTATCATGGCCGTACTGGGTACGAAATGCTGCACCGCATGACGGTATACGAAACCACCCACCCGCCGCTGGGCAAAGATTTTATCATGCTGGGCATTGCTATTTTTGGAATGACAGCCTTTGGCTGGCGCTGTGCCGGAATGCTGTTCGGCGTGATGCTGGTGCCGCTGATGTGGTGCTTTGCCCGCCGTCTGACCCACAAACGCTGGGCCGGGGCCATGGCAGGTGCGCTGATTGCCGCTGGGTTCATGCGATTTTCCCAAAGCCGCATTGCCACAATCGATATTTACGGCACGTTCTTTATCCTGTTAGGCGCATATTTTATGGTATGGTATTGCCAGAGCGTGCTGCAAAACGGCGTAAACGGCTCGCTGCTGCCCATGGCGCTGGGCGGCGTGGCGTTCGGGCTTGGGTGTGCATCCAAGTGGACCGGAATTTATGCCGGGGCGGGGCTTGCAGTGCTGTATCTGGGTGTGCTGTATGCCCGCTGGAAGCAAAAACAGCCGGGCTTCCGGAAGGAATTCCGTATGGCTGCTGTGGGCGGTGTGGCGTTTTATGTCATTGTGCCGTTCCTGATCTATCTTGCATCCTACCTGCCTTATTGGTGGAAGGACCCCACCTTTGGTTTGCGGGATTGGTGGGATTGCCAAACCTACATGTACTGGTACCATTCCACCCTGAAAGCAACCCACCCGTTTGAAAGCCGCTGGTACACCTGGCTGCTGGACCTGCGCCCAGTGTGGTATTACAAAAATTCTTACCTGGAAGCTGGACTTCAGGGCAGCATTGCGGGTTTTTATAACCTGGTCATTTGCTGGGCGGGGCTGTTCTGCATTTTGCTGCTGCTGTGGCGCCAGGTTTCGGCTCGCGGCACGGCAAAGGGAGCGGGCGTTCTGATCTTGTACGCCAGCCAGCTGCTTTCCTGGATGCTGGTATCGCGCTGCACTTTCATGTACCATTACTTCCCCAGCTCGGTCTTTGCGTTGACGGCCATTGTGCTGGTTTTAACGCAGATGAAGCGGCAGGACCGCGCCAAAAAGATTGGCGCGGGGCTGTGCATTGCGGCGCTGGTGTGCTTTGCCTGGTTCTATCCCGTTCTGTCCGGCTTGCCCGTGCCGACCCTGTGGGCGCAGAGCATCAAGATTTTGCCGAGTTACGGGTTCTATTAAGGCAGTTACGGGGAGTCTTTTCGGCCTTTTTGAAAAAAGGCCCGGCAAAAAACTTTAATCGTTTTCATTCATTTCACTACATAAAATAAAAAAAATGTGCGGCTCCGGGCGGTGAATGCAGCGGGGCCGCGCATTTTTGTGTGCAGGAAAATTTGAAGAAAAAGCAATATTTTAAAGTGCATGGGTATGCAGTAAATCTTATTTGCGGTAGTTGATGCACGGTTTCGGGGAGGGCAAGATCGTTCCCTACAGATCACGTTATAATGGGCGATAGGCTCCCAAATGTTCTGTAGGGCGCGATGCCCTCATCGCGCCGGGGAGAAACGTAAAGCGTTCGCCGCAAACCCGCAAATGATCTGTAGGGGACATCGTCCCGTGGGTGTTTACCCGGTGCGGAACCATTCAAAAACGTGTTGTTTGTTTTAGGTTGGCGGGCGCACAATGTGCGCCCCTTCGGGTGAGTTACTAACAAAGGTGCGTGGTGCAATCTAAAATGTGTGCTGGAACATATGCCATACTAGCGGTAACTTTGCCGTTTGCCATGTATCTTAAAATTATTTGTAGGGAACGGTCTTGACCGTTCCGGAGCTTTGCGATTGATGGTGTTACAAACTTTGTCTCTAACCTGGCGCTCCGACTTGGCCGCCCTACTGACACTCTAGAAGACCCCCCAAACAAAAACCGCCGCCCCAATCAGGGCGGCGGCCAATCAATATTCTATATGCGATAAGTACCGATCTTCACGCAAGGTAGAGGCTTGCGCGGCAAAAATCAGGTTTCCGGCAGGTAGATATGGTGGGGCAAGCCCTCAACATAGATGGGGGTCAGCTCGGCCTGGATCAGCGGCATAGCATAAGCCAGGAACTCCGGCAGCATGGCGGTGTGGTCGGCGTTGACCCATTCCAGTGGAACTTTCTTTTCCAGGTTGGCAACCTCGCTGATGGGGTGCAGGCTGGTGGTACACTGGTACGGTGCGTTGGAAATGCGGTCCAGTGCGACCATTTCGCCGGTGTGGCCCTCAAAAGCGGCCTTGGCGGCAGCACCGCCCACCTGGTATGCCTCGGTGATATCGGTACGGCTGGTCAGGTGGCCAGCGCAGCGCTGCAGGGTGGAAAGCTCAATGCAGCGGGTCTTGGTGTCCAGACGGCGGGCAACGGTGTTGGCCAAAAAGCGTGCCGTGCCGGTCAGGGCTTTGTGGCCGAACGCGTCAACTGCGTGCACATCGTCGGCCAGCTCGCAGACATAGCGGCCATCAGCCAGTTTAACGCCTTCGGAAACAGCAATCACGATGGAAGGCTTTTCTTTCTGCATCCGCTCCACTTTTTCCACAAAGCGGTCTACATTAAAGGGAACTTCGGGCAGGCAGATCATATCCACGCCCTCGCAGTCCTCACCCTTTGCCAGGGAGGCAGCGGCGGTCAGCCAGCCGGCATTGCGGCCCATAATCTCCACAATGGTAACGTACTTGGTGCCATATACGGTGGCATCGCGGATGATTTCCTTCATCACAACGCCAATGTACTTGGCGGCGCTGCCGTAACCGGGGGTATGGTCGGTCACCATCAGGTCATTGTCAATAGTCTTGGGCACGCCCATAAAGCGGATATCGCTGCCAATATGGGCACCGTAATCAGCCAGCTTGCCGATGGTATCCATACTGTCATTGCCGCCGATGTAGAAGAAATAGCCGATATCCAGTTCGCCCAGGATCTCGAACAGCTTCTGGTATACGGCTTCACCCTCGGCGGTATGCCAGTCGGGCAGCTTGTAGCGGCAGCTGCCCAGATAGCTGGACGGTGTGCGCTTGAGCAGCTCAATGTCCATGGCACTTTTCAACTTGTCATCCAGTACGCAGACGCGGCGTTCCAACAGGCCGGCCACGCCGTGCATCATGCCGTACACCTTACCTGCACCGCGGCGCTTGCAGCTTTCATAAACGCCGGCCAGGCTGGAATTGATGACCGAGGTGGGGCCGCCGGATTGACCGACGATCGCATTTTTTGCCATAAAATAATCTCCTTCTCTTCGGCAGTACCGTGTGCACTGCTGTTTGTGTGCCGTGCGGCAGGCGGGCCGCCCTATGCACAATTATGTCATAATTAGTGTAACATTTTTTAATATGGGATACCATTGCAGGAGTTGACAAAAATAAGAAAGAATATTTAGCACTATTTTTGTTCCGCTTGCCGGAACCTGCAAAGCGTTGCGCTTTCCGTATTGAGGAAAATCATTCCATACAGCGGAATTGCATAGTCTTGTGAAAGAAATAACTGCGAGAAAACGCCTAAAAACATTGCAAAAATTGCATATACGTGTAAAAATAACGAAAAAACGGCAGGAGGAAAGAACACTTTTTGTATCGTAATAAGTGCAAAATTTGTATGTAGGCGGCAATAGGCAGGCGTTTTTATGTAAAGCAAAATTTCCGGAACAGAAAAGTGGAGAGTGAAGAAGAAACAATAAAGACCGGAGGAAAAGGTCCACAGAGATCTGAAGCCAGCCATGATTTATATGGATCGGTTTGATTGAAAAGATAGCATGTCCCCAAAGTGAAAGAGGAAGGCTCCCAATAAGAAACAAAATGTCCCGGAATGGGAGCCGCCCACAGCAGGCGGCACACCGTTCCGGGATGTTTTAATGTTATTTGATAAGATCCGGAAAAAACGCTCGCTTAGGGCAATACCGCATAATTCTAAGTGCCGATACGGCGAGCGAGGTGCGGCAGC
>ERZ1034691.1399-NODE-1399-length-15633-cov-11.146810_pt1 | contig 15633 bp, 16 predicted proteins | sample MGYA00520638_ERZ1034691 | MGnify/ENA primary metagenome ERZ1034691 (study PRJEB33766, sample SAMN09781763) | gut metagenome | biome: gut microbiome | host: Homo sapiens | place: Madagascar | study: EMG produced TPA metagenomics assembly of the PRJNA485056 data...
ACACAAAGTATTATCTGCGCTTTTGGCTTAGCAGCTGCCGCACCTCGCGCGCCGTGTCGGCACTTAGAATTATGCGGTATTGCCTTTACAAATTCAGCCCGCAGGTACGCCGCGGGCTGAAGGGGTTATGACAGCAAACCGAACGCACGCAGGGCGCTGTCCAGCTGCGCCTGCACAGCTTCGTCCGGGGCAACCAGCGGCAGGCGGCAAGCCCCGGCGTGCCAGCCAAGGCGGTTCATCGCCCACTTGACCGGGATGGGGTTTACATCGGCAAACAGCGCCTTGCACAGCGGCAGGGCGGCAAGCTGCATCGCAAGGCTGCCCGCCGTATCGCCGGCGAACCACTTGGCGCAGAGGTCATGGGTGTAGCGCGGCGCCACGTTGGACAACACGCTGATCACGCCCTTGCCGCCCAGCGCCAGCAGCGGGACGATCTGGTCATCGTTGCCGGAGTAGATGTTCAGCTCCTGCCCGCAGGCAGCGGCGATCTCCGCCACTTGGCTGATGTTGCCGCTGGCTTCCTTCACCGCGTTGATGTTGGGGTGCTTGGCAAGCTGTGCCAGACTGGCGGGGGTCAGGTTGCAGCCGGTGCGGCTGGGGACATTGTACAAAATGCAGGGCAGATCCACGGCATCCGCAATGGCGGTGTAGTGGGCGATCAAGCCGGCTTGGCTGGTTTTGTTGTAGTAAGGGGTGACCAGCAGCAGGGCATCGGCGCCGTCCGCCTGTGCCTGACGGCTCAGCCAGATGGCGTACTTGGTATCGTTGGAGCCGGTACCCGCAATGACAGGAACCCGTCCGGCAGTTCTTTTAACGGCGTAGCGGATGCACGCGGTATGCTCCTCATCCGTCATTGTGGGGGACTCGCCGGTGGTGCCGCAGATGACAATGGCATCGGTGCCGTTGTCGATCTGGTCGTCAATGATGCGCCCCAGCTCCTCATAGTCCACGCTGCCGTCGGCACGCATGGGGGTGATGATCGCCACGGCGGCGCCGGTAAAAACGGGCTTCTTCATAGGGAACACTCCTTCAAAAATCAGTCAAAATAGCCCTTGGCTGCCAGCAGCTCCGCCAGCAGCACGCCGCCGCCGGCAGCGCCGCGCAGCGTATTGTGGGAAAGGCAGACGAACTTGTAATCGTACTGGGTATCCTCGCGCAGGCGTCCGATGCTGACCGCCATGCCGTTTTCCAGCATACGGTCCAGCTTGGGCTGCGGGCGGTCGTTTTCCTCAAAATAATGCAGGAACTGCTTGGGGGCGCTGGGCAGTGCCAGCTCCTGTGCGGGACCGCGGAAGGTTTTCCAAGCTTCCAGAATCTCTTCCTTGGAAGGCTTGTGGGCAAAGCGCACAAAGACGGCGCCCATATGTCCGTCGGACACCGGTACGCGCAGGCACTGTGCGGTAAAGCGCGGACCGTCGGCGCAGACGATTTTATCGCCCTCGATGTGACCCCACAGCTTCAGCGGCTCCTGCTCGCTCTTTTCCTCCTCACCGCCGATGTAGGGGATGACGTTATCCAGAATATCGGGGAAGGTTTCAAAGGTCTTGCCCGCGCCGGAAATTGCCTGATAAGTGCAGACCAGCACGTCGGTGATATCATACTTGCGCAGCGGGTGCAGGGCGGGTACATAGCTCTGCAGGCTGCAGTTGGACTTTACGGCAATAAAGCCGCGCTTGGTACCCAAACGCTTGCGCTGGGCGGGGATGATGTCGATGTGGTCGGCGTTGATCTCCGGCACGACCATCGGCACGTCGGGGGTAAAGCGGTGGGCACTGTTGTTGGAAACCACGGGGCATTCTGCCTTGGCGTAGGCTTCCTCCAGCGCTTTGATCTCCTCTTTTTTCATATTGACAGCGCAAAAGACAAAGTCCACCTTGGCGGCGACCTCTGCCACGTTGGCGGCGTCCAGCACCACCAGCTTTTTCGCCTGTTCAGGCATGGGGGTCTGCATCAGCCAGCGGCTGCCCACAGCCTCCTCATAGGTCTTGCCGGCGCTGCGGGCGCTGGCTGCCACAGCGGTCAGGCGGAACCAAGGGTGGTTTTCCAGCAGGGTTACAAAACGCTGCCCTACCATACCGGTTGCGCCGATGACACCTACATTGTACTGTTTCATTGTTCCTTTACCTACCTTTCTCATCCCACTCTATGCAAAAACAACGGTTTTGCCACCCAATTTGCATAGATAATAAAAAAACCGGTTGAAAACCGGCACAAAATGCAATATAATATCATATTGCATAACCACACAGCGCAACACGCCTTTTGGGCGTGACAGTCCCGCGTCTGTTCGACCGCGGACCCAGGTCGGTATGTGCCGCATACCGCCTTCGGCGAAACGCCCTTTTGCCTATCCTATGCCCCTGGCAGGGCTTGCAGAACAGGCTACTGATGCGCTCCGCACCTCTGTGCTTGGGTTTATTATAGTATCCCCGCAAGGGAATGTCAAGGCAATACCGCATATTTCTAAGTGCCGATATGGCGGGAATTTTGCGGTATTGACGCAAAGATAAAAGGAAAGAAAATCATGCTGAAAAAAGATTTTTGGTACGACCTGCCCAAGAAACTCATTGCGCAGGAACCCGCCGAGCCGCGCGATGCCGCCCGCCTGATGGTGCTGGACCGCAAGAATGACAAGATCCTGCACTCGGTCTTTCACGAATTGCCCCATTATCTGGAAAAGGGCGACCTGCTGGTGGTCAATAACTCCAAGGTCCTGCCTGCCCGGCTGATGGGTACCAAGGTGCCCACGGGCGCCGTCTGCGAGCTGCTGCTGCTGCGGCAGGTAAAGGGGGACACATGGGAGTGTCTGGCGCGCCCCGGCAAGCGTATGCAGGTGGGTACCAAGGTGGAATTCGGGGACGGCAGCCTGAGCGCCACCGTGGACGAAACCCTGCCCGACGGCAACAAATATGTGACCTTTCAATACGACACCGAAACGCTGTACGAAAAGCTGGACGAGTTCGGCAAAATGCCGCTGCCGCCCTACATCACCAAGCAGCTGGAGGATCAAAGCCAGTACCAGACCGTCTACGCCAAGGAATTAGGCAGCGCCGCCGCCCCCACGGCAGGGCTGCACTTTACCCCGCAGCTGCTGGACACCATCCGTTCGCGCGGCGTCAAGGTGGCGGAGGTCACCCTGCACGTCGGGCTGGGTACCTTCCGCCCGGTCAGCGAGGAAACCGTCGAGGCGCACCAGATGCACAGCGAGTGGTACAGCGTCAGCGAGGAAACGGCAAAGCTCATCAACGAGACCCGCGCCGCCGGGCATCGCGTCATTGCCGTGGGTACGACCAGCTGCCGCACGCTGGAATCCGTCTGGGCAAAGTACGGCAAGATCGTACCCTGCAGCGGCAACACCAGCATCTTTATCTACCCCGGCATTGAGCTGCACGCCATCGACGGGCTGATCACCAACTTCCACCTGCCCGAAAGCACACTGATCATGCTCATTGCCGCCTTCTACGGCTACGACAAGACCATGGCTGCCTACAAGGTGGCTGTGGAGCAGAAATACCGCTTCTTCAGCTTCGGCGATGCTATGTTCATCCGCTGACACGACCCAGAAAGGAGTTTGCCCCTATGCCTTACCGCCTTATCAAACAGGAGGGAACCGCCCGCCGCGGCGAATTTACTACGGTACACGGTACCGTGCAGACCCCCGCCTTCCAGAACGTTGCCACCGCCGCCGCCATCAAGGGCGGGCTTTCGGCGCTGGATCTCAAGGACATCCGCGCGCAGGTCATGCTGTGCAACACCTACCACCTGCATCTGCGTCCCGGCGACAAGCTGGTGGCGGATATGGGCGGGCTGCACAAGTTCACCAAGTGGGACGGTCCCATTCTGACCGACAGCGGCGGGTTTCAGGTGTTCAGCCTGGCCAAGCTGCGCCAGATCACCGAGGAGGGCGTGACCTTCAACTCCCACCTCGACGGTCATCGCATCTTTATGGGACCCGAGCAGAGTATGCAGATCCAAGCCAACCTCGGCTCCACCATCGCCATGGCGTTTGACGAGTGTGTCGAAAACCCCGCCACCTACGAGTACGCCAAAAACAGCTGTGCGCGCACCGCACGCTGGCTGCTGCGCTGCAAGGCCGAGATGGCGCGCCTCAAGCACGAGGAAAAGGCGGTCAACCCCGACCAGCTTTTGTTCGGCATCAATCAGGGCTGCACCTTTGCCGATTTGCGCGTGGAGCATATGAAGCAGATCGCCGAGTACGATCTGGACGGCTACGCCATCGGAGGTCTGGCAGTGGGCGAGCCTGCCGAGGTGATGTATGATATCATCTCCGCCGTCGAGCCTTTTGCCCCCAAGGACAAGATCCGTTATCTGATGGGTGTAGGCACGCCCGGCAATATCATTGAGGGCGTCTACCGCGGTGTCGATTTGTTCGACTGCGTTATGCCCAGCCGCAACGCCCGCCACGGACATCTGTTCACCTGGGACGGAATCATCAACATCAAGAACCTGAAATATGAGCGCGACGAGTCGCCCATTGACCCGCAGTGCGACTGCCCGGTCTGCCGCAACTTCAGCCGCGCCTATATCCGCCACCTGCAAAAGGCGGACGAAATCCTCGGTATGCGTCTGGCGGTCATGCACAACCTGTATTTCTACAACCACCTGATGGAGCGCATCCGCGAAGCGCTGGACAACGGCACCTTCCAGCAGTTCCACGACACCTATGTAAAGCGTCTGGACACCCGCATCTGACACGCTCAAAGAAGGGGTTCGTCGCGGTGTGGCTGCGCCACGCTCCTGCACCCCTCCTTTGGATTCACCCCGTCGCATAAAATCACGTTCTCATGCCTGACGGCGACTCGAACGCAATTTTATGCTCTAGAGGTATTTTCATCGTCGGCACATGTCCGCCGATGAAAATGGAAACGAATTTGCTTTTTCGACAGTCTGCACCCCCGCCGGACGGTTCCACCGCCCGGCGGGGGTTGTTTTATGCGGTTTTGCCCTAACTTTCGGTTGGTTTGTAGGGGACGCATATATGCGTCCCGTGCGGTTTTGCCCGATAGTTCGTAATATCCGGACGACTGCGGCGGGCGGCATATATGCCGCCCCTACATTACTGCCCGAAAAAGGGCTTTTTGACAAACCGATGTGCTATTGTCTTTACTTTTTGCCGTGTTTCGGCTATAATACAAGCAAAACCACCCACTGCAACCGAGTTAAGGAGAAACCACTATGGCAAAACGAGTTTTCCTGATCGTTCTCGACAGCTTCGGCATCGGGGCAGAGCCGGACGCCGCTGCGTTCGGGGATGCCGGCACCAACACGCTGGGCAGCATCGCCGCCCACCCCGCCTTTAAGGGCGGGCATCTGACCGAGCTGGGATTGTTCAACATCGACGGCGTACAGGGCGGCACCCCCGCCGCCGCGCCCTTGGGCAGCTTTGCCCGCCTGCGCGAAGCCAGCGCCGGCAAGGACACTACCATTGGGCATTGGGAAATTGCGGGGCTGCTCAGCGCCGATCCGCTGCCTACCTTCCCGAACGGCTTTCCCCAGGAGCTGCTGGACGCCTTCACCGCCAAGACCGGCTACAAGGTGCTGTGCAACAAGCCCTATTCCGGCACCGATGTCATCCGCGACTACGGCGAGGAGCATCTGAAAACCGGCGCGCTGATCGTCTACACCTCCGCCGACAGTGTGTTCCAGATCGCCGCCAACGAGGCGCTGGTTCCCGTGGAAAAGCTGTACGATGTCTGCGCCGCCGCGCGCGAGCTGCTGGTGGGCAAATACGGCGTGGGGCGCGTCATCGCCCGCCCCTTTGTGGGGGACTGCGCCGCCAACTTTACCCGCACCGCCCGCCGCCACGATTACAGTCTTGTGCCGCCGCAGGACACCATGCTGGACGCCTTGCAGGCTGCCGGCAAGCAGACCATCGGCGTGGGCAAAATTCACGATATCTTTGCGGGCAAGGGCATTGGCGAAACCATCCGCACCGCCGGCAACACCGAGGGGCTGCAGGTCACGTTGGAGCTGGCAGACCGCGACTTTGAGGGGCTTGCCTTTGTCAATCTGGTGGACTTTGATATGCTGTACGGGCATCGCCGTGACATTGCGGGCTACGCCGCCGCCGCTGCCGAGTTCAACGACTGGCTGCCCGGCTTTATGGGCAAGATGCGCCCCGGCGATATCCTGATGATCACCGCCGACCACGGCTGCGACCCCGGCTACACCAAGACCACCGACCACACCCGCGAGTATGTGCCGCTGCTGATTTACGGCGACGAAGTCCGCCCCGGCGTCAACCTGCATACCCGGTACAGCTTTGCCACCATTGCCGACACCGTCTGCAAGGCGCTGGGCGTGGAGTATTGCCCGGCGGGCTGTGGTGTGTACGATGAAATTTCCAAGTAAAATGGGCGTTGTACTGCTGAATTTTCTGGCGCTTGCCTTGGCTGTGTACGCCGTGGGGCTGGTGTTTACCAGCAACTTTAATATGGGCAACCTGCTGGTGTGGCTGCTGGCGGCGGCGGTGGCGGGGTACGCGGTATTCCGCAAGCCGCTGAACGTCTGGTTTTCCCACGGGGCAGGCAGGGTCGTGCTGGTGCTGCTGTGCGCCGGGTTTGCCGTGCAGGCGGGCATCATCGGGTTTCTGGCGGTCAGCGGCTATGCCGACCGCCCCACCGGACAGGAACAGGTTATGATCGTTCTGGGCGCGGGGCTGCGCAAGGATAAGCCCAGCAGCCTTTTGCGGATGCGGCTGGATGCGGCGTATACTTATGCCGCGCAGCACCCCGAGCTGCTTATCGTCACCAGCGGCGGGCAGGGGCGCGATGAAGCGATACCCGAGGGTACCGCCATGCGGGAGTATCTGATCCAAAAGGGGATAGACCCCGCCCGCGTTCTGGCGGAAACCAAGTCCACCTCCACGGAGGAAAACTTCGAGTTCTCGCTGGATATCCTGCGCGGGTACGGCGTCAGCGAAGAAACGCCCATCGTCTATGTCAGCAATGCGTTTCACTGCTACCGCGCCGGGCGCTATGCCGAAAAAGCGGGCTTTGCCCGTGCGGCGGCGCTGCCCGCCCGCACCCCGCCGCGCAGCCTGCTGCCCTGCTACCTGCGCGAGGTCTTTGCGGTTTTGTATTACTGGGTGTTCAAAACCTCCGAAAGCGGCTTTATGCACGCGATGGTGGGGGTCTTGAGCCTGAACAAGCGCTTTTTCTACAAATAAACGGAGGAGGGAACTGCCATGCAGATCCGCTACTACAAAGAATACAGCCGGTTTTTGAACCGGTTTATGGAGTTTAAGGTCTACGGTCACGCCGGACGCCCGATTTTGATTTTCCCCTGCCAGAGCGGGCGCTTTTATGACTGGGAGGATCGCAATATGTGCAACCTCGCCGCGCCGTGGATCGACGCAGGCAAGCTGCAGATCATCACGGCGGACAGCATCGACCCCGAAAGCTGGGACAACCACGGTCCCTGCCGCCCGCGCATCGAGATGCAGGAGCGCTGGTACAACTATGTCTGTGAGGAATTGACCCCCCGTTTGCTGGAAATCAACCGCGAGCAGGGAACCGACCACACCGGGCAGGTGCTGGTGGGCGGTGCCAGTATGGGCGGCGGTCATGCCGTGAACTTCTTCCTGCGGCGTCCCGACTTGTTTAACGGCACCATCGCCCTCAGCGGGCTGTATTCCTCCGGGATGTTCTTCGGCGATTATATGGACGACCTCGTCTACCGCAATTCCCCCTGCGATTATATGCGCAATTTCCCGGAAAATCACCCCTACAAAAAGCTGTTCGCCAAGGCGGACAAGTTTATCCTCTGCTGCGGGCAGGGGCAATGGGAGGAGGATTTGCTTGCCTCCACCAAGGAATTGCAGGCGATTCTCGAAAGCAAGGACATCCACCCCTTTGTGGACATCTGGGGTACCGATGTTTCGCACGACTGGTACTGGTGGGAAAAGCAGTGGGTCTATTTCCTGCAGATGACGCTGGGCGATGCCTGATTTACTATTTCCAAACAAAAAACGGCTGCACCCCTTTGCGGGGCGCAGCCGTTTTTTCTTATTTTACTTCCTGCACATACCGGATAAATGCATCGCGCTCGGCGGGGGATTTGACCACGGCGGTGTACATCATATCGCCCATATCCAGCCGCAGCGCTTCGGGCAGACGCTCATACATTTTAAGGCGGCTGCCGTAGCGGTTCAAAATCTGCTGATGGCTGTGCTTGTATTGGTGGCAGTCCCGGCGGGCGGCGTACACGCAGAAATACTTCGGTCCGTTTAAATCGAGGTTGCGCACCTCGTCATAGCAGACCATATCCGCCCAGATCTGGTAGCAGTCCACCGAGTTGGCAAAGTTGATCATATCGGGGGTGTAGCCGCCGGCGGGGCGCATATTGACCTCCAGCGCGACGTAATCGCCCTTTTTGCCAAGACCGGGCTTGTCCTCGTTCAGCTGAAAAAACTCGCAGTGGAAAAACCGGCTCTTGGCGCCAAACGCCTTGATGGTGCGAAAGCCCACGTCCTTTAAGGCGGCGGGTACCTTTTTCTGCGTCCAGTAGCACAAGTCTCCGTTGCTGCTCACAATATCCAGCAGCGGGGTGGGGAATACGTTGCTGGTGTAAAACAGCGGCACACAGTGGCTGTCTGCCACGCCGTCAAAGCTGACGATGGTGCCGTTGATGAATTCCTCCATAATATAGGGTACAGCGTGGGGTTTAGCGTAAAAAGCCTTCAGCTCGGCAAAGTTTTTCAGCTTGTAGGTCGCCTCCGCGCCGCAGCCGTTGTCCGGCTTTACAATGACCGGGTAGCCGACCTCCTTGATAAAAGCCCGCGCCGCCGCAAGCGTGCTGACCATATGGTGGCGCGCCACCGGCACCCCGGCGGCGATGTAGCTTTCCTTCATACGGCTTTTGTACTTGATGCGCTCGATAAAATCGTTTTTGGCGCCGGAATTGATGTTAAAGTCGGTGCGCATCTGGGCGTCCATTTCCAGCCAGTATTCGTTGTTGGATTCCACCCAGTCGATCTTGCCGTAGTGGAAGGTAAAATACGCCATCGCGCGCAGCATTTCGTCGTAGCTGCCCAGGTCATTGACCCGGTAATACTCAGTCAGGCAGTGCTTTAATTCCCACGGGATCTCGTCAAAAGAAGCATCCCCGATACCCAGAACGTTTACGCCGTTGCGGTGCAGCCGGTCGCAAAAATTCCAATAGGTACGGGGAAAATGGGGGCTGACAAAAACAAAATTCATAGCAGTTGAAACTTCCCTTATACAAACTGATTCCGCTCGGCGTTGTACTCGTAGCCGATCTCCGCCAACTTGGCGCACAGGGCGTCCTTGTCGGCGTTTTCCTGCTCGCACAGGGCATCCAGCGTGGGGCAGCGGTCCCGCAGTTGGGTGTTTACATAGCTTAAAAGGATCACAGGGTCCTGCGGCAGCATAACAATAACCCCTCTCAAAAAACAGTATAAAAGAGAAAAAGCCGGTCACACGATGTGACCGGCATTTTTTCTTTCCAATCAGACCGCGCGGGTAACTTTACCAGAGCGCAGGCAGCGGGTGCAGGCGTAGATATACTTCGGGGAACCGTCCACGATTGCCTTCACACGCTTGACGTTGGGGTTCCAGGTACGGTTGCTCCGACGATGAGAGTGAGAAACCTGAATGCCGAAAGAAACGCCCTTATCACAGCAAGAACATTTGGCCATAATTGCTTGCACCTCCTTTTCAATAGCTGTACTATTATACCCGATAATTTGACGAATTGCAAGCCCCCTTGGCGTAAAAATTCAACTTTTTTGCAAAATTTTTTTGCGCAGCAGCGCACAGGGGCAAAAAGTGTGGCTTGCCGCCGCCGCGGGACTTGTGCTTAACGCATTTTTACGCTATAATAGGAACAGTATATTTTAATGGGGCGGTGTTTGTTCTGAACGGGTTACTCTCTCCGGCAAGGGTTCTGCAGTACATCCTGCGGGCGATGGTGGTGCTGATCGCGCTGCCGTTTCACGAGTCGGCGCACGCGCTGGTCAGCCACTGGCTGGGGGACGATACCGCCAAGCGGCAGGGGCGCATCTCGCTGAACCCGCTGCATCATCTGGACCCCGTCGGCGCGGTATGTATGCTGGTGGGCGGCGTCGGCTGGGCAAAGCCTGTGGGCATCAACGCAGCCAACTTCCGCAACCCCAAGGTGGGTATGGCGGTTTCCGCTGCGGCGGGTCCCGTTTCCAACCTGCTGCTGGCGTGGCTGAGTATGGTCTTGTACCGCGTCGGCTATTGGTTCGGCTGGCAGCAGACCCTGCCGGCGGCGGTGATGTTCCTTTATTATATGATCGTGATGAATTTAAGCCTGGCAGCCTTCAACCTGATGCCGCTGCCGCCCTTTGACGGCAGCCGGGTCGCGCTGCTGTTTTTGCCGCAGCGGCTGTACTTCCGCGTGATGCAGTACGAGCGCTATATTATGCTGGCGATGCTGTTTTTGACCTTTACCGGGCTTTTGGATCGCCCACTGGCGGCAGTGGTCAACTTTTTGTGGGGCGGGCTGGTAGACGCAACCAACTTTGTAGATACAATCGGGGGTTATTTTGCAAGAGGCATTAACGTTTAAAATCGAGGATTTTGAAGGTCCGCTGGATATGCTGCTGTATCTGGTCGGCAAAAATAAGATGAACCTCTACGACATCAACCTGATGACCCTCATCGACCAATATACCGAAGCCATCCGCACTCTGCAGCAGGATCGTATGGAGATTGCCAGCGAGTTCATTGATATGGCGGCGCATCTTGTCCAGATGAAAAGCGCGCTGCTTTTGCCCCGCAGCCCCGAGGCCGAGCGGATGAAGGCGGAGCTGACCGGGCGTCTGATCGAGTACAGCGCCTGCAAGGAGGTCGCCGCCCAGTTGGGCAGCCGCGCGCGGGATATCACCACCTTTGTGCGCGAGCCGATGCCGCTGGTCGGCGCGGCAGAGTACACCCGCTCGCACGACCCCTACAAGCTGGTGCAGGCGTGGTTCGGGCTGATGGGGCGCAGCACCCGCAAGCGCAAGCCCACGCAGGAGCGCTTTGAGCCGCTGGTCACCGCGCCGTTCGTGTCGGTCGCCAGCCGGGTGTCGCATATGCTGCGCGGGCTGCTGAAAGGCTCGCTGCACAAGGTGGGGCAGCTTTTCAGCCCCGAGGAAAGCCGCAGCACCAACGTGGCAACCTTTTTGGCGCTGCTGGAGCTGATCCGCGCAGGGCGCGTGCAGGTTGCCGACGACGGCGGTCTGCAATTGGACCGCACTCACCGCCGCAGAAAGGAGAACCCCACCCCATGAAGGAAAACCAACAACTGGGCGCGCTGGAAGCGATGCTGTTTGCCCACGCCGAGCCGGTGGAAACCGCCCGCCTTGCCGATGCCCTGCGTCTGGAAAAAGCGCAGACCGAGGTGCTTTTGCAGCGCCTGCAGCAGCGCTATGACGAGCAGGAAAGCGGTCTTGCCCTTTTATACTTTGCCCCCGATCGCTGGCAGATGACCACCCGCCCGTACTACGGCGAGCTGGTCAAGCGCATTTTGGACACCCGCCGCAACGCCCCGCTTTCGCCCGCGGCGCTGGAGGTGCTGGCGGTCATCGCCTACAACCAGCCGGTATCCCGCAGCTTTATTGAGCAGGTGCGCGGCGTGGATTCCTCCGGCACGGTGGCAAAGCTGCTGGAAAAGGGTCTGATCGAGGAAGCCGGGCGTCTGGACCTGCCGGGCAAGCCGGTGGCGTTTCAGGTCACCGATACCTTCCTGCGGGTATTCGGGCTGGGCAGCCTTGCCGATCTGCCGCCGCTGCACGGCGAGGTGGGGGAGGACACCCCCGAACCCGACCCTGACTCCGACGCCGAGGCAGAACAGCTGGAATGGAAGTGACAGCCCGTGACGATACTGTTGGCGATCCTTAAATTTTTGGGCGCTGCGCTGTTGATTTTGCTGCTTTTGCTGCTGGCGGCGCTGCTGCTGCCGCTGGGGCTGGATATCCGGTACGCGGCAGGGCAGTGGCAGGTGCAGGCGCGGTATGCGCTGCTGCATTTTGCGCTGTACCCGCCCAAAAGTGCGCCGCAGCAGGCGGCAAGCCCTGCGCGTGAGGCACCCAAGGAACCCGCGGCACAAAAGCCGCCCTCACCGCCCGCCGCCAAGGCAGAACCGGCGCAGAATACGCGAAAGGCGGACAAGACCCAGCCGCCCCCGCCTGCCGCCAAGGCGCAGGCAAAGTCGGAGCCGAAACCCCAAGCCGGGGGGCTGCCGTTCGGCATCGGGGCGCGTCTTGACGCCGCCCTTGCGCTGCTGCAAAGGGACCCGATTGCGTTTGTAAAATGCGCCTTCGGGCATCTGGGCTGGCTGGGCAGGGGCGCTGCCAAAAGCCTGCGCCTTGACCATGTGGCGGTTTTCTGGACGGTCACGGGGCAGGACGCTGCCGCCACCGCCGTAACCTACGGCGCGCTGCTGGGGGCGCTGAACACCGCGTGGGCGCTGCTGCAGCAGTCGGTACGGGCGCAGGCGGACCGCCTGTGGCTGGAGCCGGATTTTACCGGGCAGCAAAAAGCAGACCGCTGTATCTCTTTGCAGGTGCGTTCCTGCGCCGCCGTTTTGCTGTGGCTGGCGCTGCGCTTCGCACGGCGTTTATATAAAGAACCCCTCTGGCAGCCTCAAAAACAAGAAACATGTTGATACAAGGAGGAATCTACTATGGCAGAGCATCCTATTCAGGGCATGATGGGCGTTACCATCGACAAAATTCGTGAAATGGTGGACACAAGCACCATCATCGGCGACCCCATCCACCCGGACGAAAAAACCACCATCATCCCGGTTTCCAAGGTCACCTTCGGCTTTGCTTCCGGTGGGTCGGACGTAGGTCCCCAGTCCAGCAAGCAGATGTTCGGCGGCGGCAGCGGTGCCGGTGTGTCGGTTACGCCGGTGGCGTTCCTCGTCATTGCCGACGGCAACGTGCGCACCGTGCAGCTGATCGACAAGGTCACGGCGGTCGATAACGTCGTGGCGTCGCTGCCCGAGCTGGTGGACAAGGTCACCGCACTGATCAAAAAAGAAAAACCCGCCCCCGCGCAGGACAACAAGGAGTAAACGATGGCAGAACAACGCATCCAAAAAGTATTGGCAGATCAGGGCATCTGCTCCCGCCGTGAGGCAGAGCGCCTGATCGCCGCCGGCAAGGTCAAGGTCAACGGGCATCCCGTGGGTCTGGGCGATAAGATGGACCCCGACTTCGACAAGGTGTCCATCGACGGCAAGACCCAGCGCATCGTGCGCAAGCGCCAGTACACCTATATTATGCTGCACAAGCCCCGCGGCTTTCTGACCACCCGCAGCGATGACCGCGGGCGCAAGACCGTGATGGACCTTGTGGCGGATGTACCCGTCATGCTGCGCCCGGTCGGACGTCTGGACAAGGACAGCGAGGGTCTTTTGCTGCTCAGCGATGACGGCGCGTTTATCAACCTGCTGACGCACCCGTCCGGCGGTGTGGGCAAACTGTACCGCGTTACCGTCAACCCCCGCGCCACCGAGGAGCAGATCATCGCGATGTCCAGCGGCATCGTGCTGGACGACGGCGTCAAGACCCAGCCCTGCGTGATCCATGTTGTCACCGATGAGCCGGGGCGCACCGTGCTGGAGATCACCCTGCACGAGGGGCGCAACCGCCAGATCCGCCGTATGTGCAGCGCCGTGGGGCTGCAGGTCGTGCGCCTCAAGCGCACCGCGCAGGGTCCCGTCAAGCTCGGTATGCTGCAGCCCGGCGAGTATCGTGAACTGAAAAAGAGCGAGGTCAGCGCCCTGCGCAACGCCGCCCAGAAATCCGGCGGCAGCGCCAAGGCGGCACCCCGCCGCCCCGGTCCGCTGCCCACCAGGGAAAACTGACGGCAAAAATCCTGAAAAATGTAAGAAAATTCTCTTGTCTATTTTTATACAAAGTAGTATAATCGTTGTATATGGCAGATTTTTGTAACAAGGTTATAGCGTCTGCCGCTTTTACCATAGGGAGGAAACTGTATGGCAGCAAATAAGCCCGGCAAGGCAGAGATCCTTGCAGCATTTTTTGACGGCGGTGTCTACTCTCCGCTGTTTACGGACGGTGCCGTAAGTGCAGCTTTCGGCAGCGCCAACGGTCAGAGCACCTACGCCGTTTTTGAGGATGGCAGCGCTGTGGGCGTGCAGGACATCGAAAAAAATATCCGCGTGCTGGAAATGGCAGCACAGACCGGTGCGCCGGTTGTGACCTTCTACGACTCTGTCGGCGCCAAGCTGGAGGGCGGTCTTGAGCTGCTCAACGCCAACGCCCGCCTGACCGCCGAGATCGCCCGCGTGTCCGGTGTTGTACCCCAGATCGCCGTTGTCACCGGCACCTGCGCCGGCACCAACGCCATCAACGCCGCCGCCGCTGACCTGTGCATTATGGCAGAGGACGCCGAGCTGTTCCTCAACGCGCCCTTCAATGCCGAGGATAAGCTGGCAGGTGCCGGCTCCGCCGCCTTTGCCGCCAAGGCAGGCGTGGCTGCCGCCACCACCGCTGACGCCGTTGAGGCTGCCAAGAAGGCTGCCGAGATCGCTGCGCTGCTGCCCGCCAACAATCTGGCAGGTCCCGCGCTGTTCGACTTCGCCGCCCCCGCCGCTGCGCTGAACACCGCCGCCTACACCGCCGCCGATGCCGTCAAGGCTCTGGCTGACGAGGGCAGCGCTGTCACCCTGTACGCAGGCTACGGCAAGAACGTTGTCACCGCGCTGGCTACCGTCAACGGCAGCACCGTGGGCATCGTTGCCACCGAGAAGGACGCCCTGTGCCACAAATGCACCGCCAAGGCTGCCCGCTTTGTGCGCCTGTGCGATGCGTACAGCATCCCCGTGATCACCGTTGTCAACACCGAGGGCTTTGTCAAGAGCGAGGGTGACGATCAGGCAGGCGGCATCCGTCAGGCTGCCCGTATGGCAGGTGTCTACGCCGAGGCTACCACCGTCAAGGTGGCTGTGCTGGCAGGCAATGCCGTGGGCGCTGCCTACACCGTCTTTGCCGCCAGCGCTGACTGGCGCGTTGCCGTCAACGGCTGCACCGTAGCACCTCTGGCACCCGAAGCCGCTGTCACCGTTCTGTACAAGGACGAGATCTTTGCTTCCGACAATATCGTCAACGCCACCAAGGCGAAGGCTGCCGCCTACGCCAAGGACGTTTGCAGCGCCGAAGCCGCCGTCAGGAACGGTGCCGCCGATCTGGCTGTGAACGCCGCCGATGCCCGCGCTGCCGTTGTGCAGGCGCTGGATATGCTGGCGAGCAAGCGCGCCGTCCGCCTTGCCAAAAAGCACGGCAACATCACGCTGTAAAAATCAACCCGCTGATTTAAGGAGGATATTCCTATGAAAAACCTGATCGTTACCGTAAACGGCGTTGCTTATAATGTCACCGTTGAGGAAGGCACTGGCGCCCCCGTTGCCGCTGCCGCTCCTGTTGCTGCCCCCGCAGCCGCACCGGATCCCGCCGCTGCACCGGCACCTGCTGCCGCTCCCGCTGGCGCTGCCGGTTCTGTCTCTGTCACCGCTCCCATGCCCGGCAACATCCTGGATGTCAAGGTCAAGGCCGGCGACTCCGTCAAGGCTGGCGACACCCTGCTGATCCTCGAGGCCATGAAGATGGAG
>ERZ1034691.1406-NODE-1406-length-15580-cov-13.689662_pt1 | contig 15580 bp, 9 predicted proteins | sample MGYA00520638_ERZ1034691 | MGnify/ENA primary metagenome ERZ1034691 (study PRJEB33766, sample SAMN09781763) | gut metagenome | biome: gut microbiome | host: Homo sapiens | place: Madagascar | study: EMG produced TPA metagenomics assembly of the PRJNA485056 data...
TTATTATTAAATATAGAAATAAGGATATTGGTATTCAAATTTCCGCTTTGATTCTAATTTCAGTAGCTAGTCAATTTGTATCAGGAAATGCTCCGTCTTCAATAATGTTTTATCCAGAATATCCCGGCAGATACTGGATAATTTTCAATGGAATTTTAATGATTATAATAGGATTACTGATTTATGATTTATTGGAAAACTGGGAATTTTCAATAAATAAACTTCAAAAGTAATGCATATCTAAAACAAAATATTATATTTTTTAGTTTTAAAAGATTTAACAGGTTAATATGACTAGCCTATTACCACAACAATACCCAAATTATTTTTAATATTTGTTATGCTCTTTATATACAAGTTACTGTTAATTTCTAAGAAAATAATAAGAGCAATCCATTAATAGCAATGAAAAAATAGCTAATCTTAAAAAATAAAAAAAGCTGATTTGAGTAATTAAACCCAAACCACAAATAAATTTATAATTTTCTTTTTCTAGATCCGACGAATATTACACTTAAAATACATAAGAGCAACATTACAAGTGGATTTCCTGTATTCGGTAAGTTTACAGATTTGCCACCTTCATTATCTGAAGATGAACCATCTGGATGAACCTGTTTATCCGGACCGATCGGAGCTGCTTTTTTAAGGACTTTAACAGTTACATTGTCGTAGTTGTTTTCCATGATTACTTCGAAGGTTTCGCTTGTTACATTGACATATACTGTTGAATTGCCTTCGTTTAATGCTTTAGCTACAAATGTTAATACGACTTTTTCACCATTTGTTAAGTTTCCTATAGACCAGTTGCCGGAAGTTATGTCAAATGTTCCTTTTGTTGCATTATATGAGAGGATGCTTAATGCATTTGGTATTAATATATTAGCAATAGTATTTATTGCATCGCTTGGTCCATTATTTATGACAGTAACTGTGTAGACAATATTGTCTCCAACATATATTTCGGATTTGTCAGCAACAATGTGTATTTCCAGATCAACAATATCTCCGGATTCGATAGTGCAGTTGGAAGTTTTGTTTCCAACATTTACAGTATTTGTAATATTTCCTGATTTGTTTACACATACATCAACAGTCAAATCAACAGTTGAATTAGCTGTGATGTTTAAAATCCACGTAATAATTCCAGTAACAGAGTCATATACTCCGCCGTTTGAAGCATTGATGAATTTTAATCCTTCAGGAAGAATATCTCTAATTACAACATTTGCTGCATTGATTTTTCCAGGGTTGGAAACTGTAATAGTGTAGGTTATTTCATCTCCAATATGAATATCAGAGGAATTAACTTCTTTTACAGTGATTATTTCAGGAACTGTTATGTTTCTGACAGCTGTTTTATTACCAACAGCAACAGTGTTAGGTAAAACACCATAACCTAAAACAGTAACATTTACATTGAATGTTTTGGTTTCGCCTTTAGCCAAATCAACAGTCCAGGTAATTGTGCCTGTTTTTTCATCATATGTAAAGTTTCCAGTTGCATTTAAGAATTTCAATCCTTTATCTAAAACATCTGTAATAACTACATTGTTAGCATCACCGATACCGTCATTAGTAACAGTAACAGTGTAGGTTACATTATCACCGAAATTAGGAATTTCGTTGTCAACTGTTTTGTCCGGATTGATTTCAGGAACAATCACATTAACACCGGTTGTTTTATTACCAACAACTAAAGAGTTAGTAACATTTCCATAACCTGAAACAATAACATTAACATAGAAAGTTCTGCTTTCACCTTTAGCCAAATCAACAATCCAAGTAACAGTACGTGTAGCTTCATCAAATGTGTAATTACCAGTAGCATCAACGAAAGTTAAACCTTCACCTAAAATATCTTTAACAACAACATTATTAGCATCACCAATTCCATCATTAGTAACTTTTACAGTGTAGGTTACATTATCACCGAAATTAGGATTTTCAATACCTACAGTCTTATCTGGAATGATTTCAGGAACAGTCACATTAACAGAAATGGTTTTATTACCAACAACTAAAGAGTTAGTAACATTTCCATAACCTGAAACAGTAGCAATCACACTAAATACTTTACTTTCACCTTTAGCCAAATCAACAATCCAAGTAACAGTACGTTTTACAGGATCCCAAACACCATTATCAGAAGCACTTACAAAGGTCAAACCTTCACCAAGCCTATCAACAATAACAACATTATTAGCATCCCCCATACCATCATTAGTAACAGTAACAGTATAATCTACATTATCACCGAAATTAGGATTAGTAATATTAGCTGTTTTATCAGGAATAATTTCAGGAACAACAACATCAGCAGAAGCAGTGTTATCCCCAACAGTTACATCATTGATTAAAACACCATAAGCTTCAGCAACAGCAGTCACATAGAAAGTTTGAGACTCACCTTTAGCCAAATCAATAATCCATGTAACAGTACGACTATCTTCATCAAAAGTATACTCGCCAGTAGCTTTAACAAATTTCAATCCTTTATCAAGAATATCCTTAACAACAACCTGTTTAGCATCAACAACACCATTATTTGTAACAACAACAGTATAAGTTACAGTATCGCCGAAATTAGGATTTTCAACATCAACAGACTTACCCGGAATAATTTCAGGTACTGTAATGTTTTTTGTAGCTGATTTGTTTCCTACAACTACTGTGTTATTTATGTTTCCATATGCTTCTACAGCAGCATTTACACTAAATACCGCACTTTCACCAGCACCCAAATCAATAATCCAGGTAATGGTTCTTGTAGATTCATCATATTTCCCGTTATGGCTTGCATTAATGAATTTTAAACCTTTGCCAAGAGTATCAACTATGACAACTTGTTTTGCATCTTTATTAGCATTATTGTTAACAGTTATAGTGTATTCCACTTTATCTCCAAAGTTAGGAGTTGTATTGTTAACATCCTTAGCAGGAATGATTTCAGGTATATTTACAGTTACAGCAGCTGTTTTATTACCTACAGTTACTTCATTGATTACATCTGTGTATCCGACGATTTTAGCAACAACAGTAAATGTTTTAGTTTCTCCAGAAGCCAGGTCAACTTTCCAGGTAATTGTATTGGTTTTATTATCATAGTTACCAGTAGAACTGACATATTCTAAACCTTTGCCAAGAGCATCAACAATAATTACATCAGTAGCATTTCCATTACCTTCATTTTTAACAGTAACTGTATAAGTTAAATTATCTCCGAAGTTAGGGTTTTCATTGTCTACTGTTTTGTCTGGAGTGATTTCAGGTACGGTTACATTTTTATTGAATGTTTTGTTACCGACAACTAAAGAGTTGGTTACATTACCATAGTTGATAACAGTAGCTACAACAGTAAATGTTTCTGTTTTACCTGCATCTACATCAACAGTCCATGTAATAGTATTGGTAGCTTCATCAAAGGTATAAGTACCGGTAGCTGAAACAAATTTAAGATCTTTACCTAAAACATCACGAACAACAACTGCTTTAGCATCTGCATTTCCGTCATTAGTGACTGTTACAGTATAAGTTACATTGTCACCAAAGTTAGGATTTTCAATGTCTGCAGTTTTGTTAGGAATAATTTCAGGAACATTTACATCTACAGAAGCGCTTTTATCTCCAACAGATACAATGTTGGTTAAAACGCCATATTCTTCAGCAAAAGCTGTTACAGTCAAATCAAGAGAACTGCCTGCAGCAATATCAACTACCCATGTAACAGTATGAGAAGCTTCATCATAAACACCATTATGAGAAGAACTGACATATTTCAATCCCTTATCCAAACGGTCTACAACAACTACATGTTTAGCATCTGCTTTGCCGATGTTATTAACAGTAATTGTGTAATCTATGCTATCACCAAAGTTAGGATACTTATTGTCCGCATCTTTACTTGGGATAATTTCCGGAACATCAACATCTACAGCAGAGGTTTTATTACCTACAACTAAAGAGTTGGTTACATTCCCGTATCCAATTACTTTAGCAACTACTTTAAATGATTTTGTTTCCCCTGAATTTAGATTAACAGTCCATGTAATAGTACGGGTAATCGGATTATATACTCCACCGTCTGCTGAAATAAGTTCTAAACCTTCACCTAAAACATCACGAACAGCTACATTGACAGCATTGGATTTGCCGACATTTGTAATGTTAACAGTGTATGTTACTTCATCACCAAAGTTAGGATTTTCAATGTCTGCAGTTTTGTTGGGAATAATTTCAGGAACTGTAATGTTTACAGAACTTGTTTTATTTCCGACAGTTACATTGTTGGTTAAAACACCGTAATCTTCAACAGTAACCTTAATAGTTAAATCAACATGACCTTTAGCGTTAACATCTACAATCCAGGTTACAGTACGGGTAAGTTCATCATAAACACCACCATAATTAGCTTCAATGAACTTGAAACCAGGAGCAAGAATATCTTTTACAACAACATTCTTAGCATCAGCAGCACCATCGTTAGAAACAACAATAGTATAAGTTACATTGTCGCCAAAATTAGGGTTTTTGTTATCTACAGTTTTATTTGGAGTAATTTCAGGAACATTAACGTTTATTTTAGAAGTTTTATTGCCTACAGCTAAAGAGTTGGTTACATTACCATACCCTACCACAGTAGCTACAACATTTAATGTTTTGGTTTTGCCTGCAGCCAAATCAACAATCCAAGTAACAGTGTTGGTTTTTTCATCCCAAACACCACCATCTGAAGAACTGACATATTTAAGGCCGTTACCTAATTGGTCAACAATGACAACCTGACTAGCATCCACATCACCGTCATTAGTAACAGTAACAGTGTAGGTTACATTGTCACCAAAGTTAGCATCAGTTACATTAGCTGTTTTATCAGGGATAATTTCCGGAACTGCAATATCTACAGAACTTGTTTTATCTCCAACAGTCACCCTGTTAACTAAAACACCGTAATCTTCCACAGTAACATTTACTTTTAATTCTACAGTTTTACCTGAATCAATATCTAAAGTCCATGTTACAGTATGTGTATTTTCATCATAAACACCATTGTAATTAGCTCCAAGGAATTTAAGACCTTTCGCAAGAGTATCTGTTATTACAACTTGTTTTGTATCACTAATGCCGTCATTAGAAACAACAATAGTATAAGCTACATTTTCACCGAAGTTAGGAGTTGTATTGTTAACATCTTTTTTAGGAGTAATTTCAGGTACATCCACATTTTTAAAGATTGTTTTATTTCCAACAACAACTTTGTTAGATATATTTCCATAGCCTGAAACAGTAGCTTCAACAGTAAATGTTTTTACTTCGTTTTTAGCTAAATCAACAATCCATGTAATAGTACGGGTAATCGGATCATATTGACCGTTATCACTAATACCAGTAACGGTTAATCCGTTCCCAACAACATCCTTAACAATAACATTATTAGCTTCAAATTCGCCATTGGTAACAGTGACAGTATATGATACTTTATCACCGAAGTTAGGTGAATCATTATCAATAGTTTTATCAGGAGTAATTTCAGGAACAGTTACATTTCTTATAACAGTATTGTCTCCAACAGTAACTGTATTGTTTAAAACACCATAAGCATCTACAGTAGCATATACATAGAATGTTAAGTTTTGACCTACAGCTAAACCATCAATATTCCATGTAACAGTACGTGTGGTAAAATCATATTCATAATTACCACTAGCACCAGTAAATATTAAACCGTTATCAAGAGTATCTGTTAAAGTTACATCAGCAGTAATCTTACCAACATTACTTACCACTATTGTATATTTAACTTTATCACCATAGTTAGGGTTTGTAACATTTACATCCTTTGTAGGAACTACTTTAGGCAGTTCTTGTATGTATATGGTTTTAGTAGCTACATTGTTACTTATGTTAGTATCTTCAGTACTGTTTACTGCATTAACAGTCAGAGTAACAGTACCTAGACTGGTAGTTTTTAGAGTAACAACTTCATTTTTGGCTAATTTTCCTACTTTCCATATACCTGTAGCTGCATCAAAAGTACCTTTTGAAGGAGTGAAACCAACAATATCCTCAAGTTTAATTCCATTTACATAACAATTATTGTCAGTATGCGGACCATGGTTAGTTAAACTAATAGTCCATTCAACTTCCTCGTCCAATCCATAATAATTTTTATCAGTTGTAATATCAACATCCAAATCAACAAAACCAACTACTTCAAAATTAGTTTCATTTTTGATAGCTTTATAGAAGAGATCTTCAGGATGTTCTGCTTTAATGGTATAATTACCCGGAGCAAGACCTCTTAATGAAAACCTGACATCACCATAAATTGAAGAGATTAAAGTTTCATTGTAAATAATGTTTCCGTCTTCATTATAAATAACAATCGGATTGATTGACTGAGTATTTTCACGTTCATCCCTATAGATTAAAGTACCGTTTTTACTGTTTTCCACACCATCAACCGGATGAAGTTCATCTGCTCCGGTTGTTCTGTTCATGATTGTTCCGTTTACATTAAATAAGTAAGTTACATTATCAAATGAAATATCATTAAGCTGACCTACATGATGTATTGCATTTGCAATATTGTTTCCACCAATAATCACTACAGTAACATTAACAGTTACTCCATAAGGATTTTTCGGATTTTGAACAATAATAGGCAATGCATAAGTATAAGCCTGGTTTCTGTAAAATACAATATTTTTAAGAGAAGCTACACCGTCTACAAATAAAGCAGAACCGTTAACAGCTGTATTATATCTGAATATTGCATTATCATAAGTTACATTATTACCCATAGTATATATAGCTCCACCTAAACCAGTATTTAAATCATTGTTAAATGGATTAGCATGGTTGGAGTAGAACTGTGAATTGGTTACTTTTATATGACTTCCTTTTACACCTATAGCTCCTGCATCACCTTCTACAGTGTTATTTGCAAAGTAAGAACTGTCTATATTAACATTATTTCCACTGATTCCTAAAGCTCCTGCTTGAGATTTTGAAACACCATCAGAAATAGCTTTATTTCCTATAAAAGTAGCGTTCAAAACATTAACATAATTTCCTTCCACCCTCACAGCACCTGCGAAGTGTGCAGAATTATTTACAAATGTTGCATTTTGAATTTTAACATTATTTCCTTTTACATAAATAGCTCCGGCATGGTTTTTAGCAGAGTTATTTCCAAAATTAGAATTTAAAACAGTGATTCCATCATCAACAACATAAACAGCTCCACCATCATCAGCAGCTTTATTTGATATGAATGTGGAGTTATCTACAGTTATATCGTTACCGTGAGTAGTAATAGCACCACCGATAGGTGCAGCGTTTCCTTCAAAATAAGAATTTGAAATTTTTACCTTTTGACCTGTAGTACCGTCATATCCGGTAGAGATTGCACCACCAAAACCGGTTGCAGTGTTGTTAATAAATATACAATCTTTCAATTCACCGCTTGCATGGAAAGTGGTAGCCGCTCCCCTATATGCAATATTGCCTATAAAAGTACAGTTATAAACAGTACTTCCCGGTCTGAAACAAAGTGCACCGGCATGAGAATTATTAACATCCGAATTTGCCTGATTATATTCGAATGTAGAATTAGAAACTGTACCCAATACCTGTAATGCAGCACCAAAGGCATTTCCATTTGTTGATGTGGCATAATTGTTCATAAATTTAGTGTTACTTACTTTATTGCTGCTGGAACCAACAATTGTAATTCCAATAGCCATTGCCCCTATAGAAGAAACATAATTATCACGAACAATACAGTCAGTCATTGACCCGTCAAAACTTGCAGTTCTGACAACATAACTATTTGTTACAGTATTGTAAGTACTGGTAGCTTTATTGTTAACCAAAGTACAACGAGATAATGTTACTGTATTTTCTGAATATAATGCAGAATGAACATCTCCTCTTGAGCTAGATGATGCTTCACAGTTACTGATAACACAGTTTTCCAAAACAAGATTAGAACCTGAACTGTAAACACCAGCACCATTTGCATCACGTCCTGAATATTTACCATTAGTTATTATAATGTTCTTCAAAGTTATGCTGCTGGCTCCAATGTTAAACACACGGGAACTTGATTTTGCATCTAATGTAGACATTTCATTACCGGTTCCACCTTTGTTTGGATTAATAGAACCGTCAATAGTAATCTTATCTTTATTAGAAAACCATCCGCCAGCTACAGAAATCTCACTGCCGGATCCTGTGAACGTGTGATTGTTTAAATAAATTGTATCACCAGACTGAGCCTGATTTATTCCATTCTGAACATCGCTAAATGTTCCATCATTATTTATATCAATGTCTGCTGCAGAACTAGCTCCAATTATTAATAAGAATAATAAAGCCGATCCAACAACAGCAAATATCTTTTTAACCATTTTATCAACTCACCAATTATAGAATTCAAAAAATTTTCTCATGTAAATTATTATGTGAACATGAAAATTCTACAGGATTATATTTGGAACATATGATGTATATATATATTTCTATTCAGCTATACAAAATATTATAATTAGAAAAGTTAATTATATGAAGCATTATAAATAACCTCAATTAATTAAACAATATATAATTTTCCCCCCCCCAATATGACAAAAATACCATACATAATCAGTTTTAACTATATATTATTCAAAATAACAATAATATTTAATTATATTATAACTAAAAAATATGAAAAATAATTATGAAATGTTTAACAAAAAAATAATGTATATAAAATTCGTTCAGAATATTAAGTTCACCTAATAATCCATAAATTATACCACAATTAATTAAATAATTGATTAACAAAAATAAAAGTTGAGGAATAATATGAATAAACAAAGAAAATACAAACAACGAACTCTGGAAGTTCATGCAGGTGAAGAAGTGGACCCTGTTACAGGAGCCAGAGCTACACCTATATACCATACCAGCTCATATGCTTTTGAAAGTGCTGAAAAAGCTAAAAAATTATATGCTCTTGAAGAAGAAGGTTATCTATACACCAGAATATCCAATCCAACATTGGATGTTTTGGAAAAAAGAGTGGCTGCAATTGAAGGAGGTGTTGGAGCTCTTTCACAGTCAACAGGTATGAGTGCAATTTTACTGACTATTTTAAATATAGCCAATTCAGGAGATGAAATTGTAGCATCAAATAATCTTTACGGAGGTACATTTACATTATTTAAAAATACCATGCCTAACTGGGGAATCAAAGTAAATTTCGTACCTACCCATGATCTGGAAGCTTATGAAAATGCAATTAATGAAAATACCAAAGCAATTTACTGCGAATCTATAGGAAATCCGAAATTAGACATTCCTGATTTTGAAAAAATAGCTAAAATAGCACACAAACATGATTTGCCTTTGATTGTTGACAATACTTCAGCTATTACAATGGTTAGGCCTCTGGAACACGGTGCAGACATTGTTGTTCATTCTGCCACCAAATTTTTATCAGGAACCGGAACCAGCATGGGTGGAGTTATTGTTGACGGCGGTACTTTCAACTGGGCAAACGGCAAGTTTCCACAGTTTACTACACCTGATCCGGCATATCACGGTTTAATTTATAGTGAAGCATTTGGAAACAAAGCATATATCACCAAAGCCCGTGTGCATTTAATGAAGGATTTGGGAACTGTTTTAAGTCCTATTAATGCATTTTTAATCCTGCAAAGTATTGAATCACTATCACTAAGAGTTAACCAGCACTGCAAGAATGCTTTAGAAATAGCTAAATTCCTGAAAAATCATGAAGCTGTTTCCTGGGTTAATTATCCGGGTCTTGAAGATAATGAAAACCATGAAATGGCTGAAAAATACTTAAACGGCAATTACGGTGGAATTGTTGGTTTTGGAATTAAAGGTGGTTTGGAAGAAGGTAAGAAGTTTATTGAAAGTGTTGAGCTTTTAAGTCATGTAGCTAATATCGGTGATGCAAAGTCCCTAGTTATCCATCCTGCCAGCACTACCCATTCCAACATGACTGAAGAAGAACAACTTGAAGGCGGAATCACTCCTGACTTTATCAGAATGTCTGTTGGTATTGAGGATGCTGAAGATTTAATAGCTGATATTGACCAGGCATTAAAAAAAGCAGTTAGTTAGAAAGGATTTTTACCTTTCTACCTATATTCTGATACTAAATGACTTATTTGATCAGTAGAGATTATTCCTTTTAATTTAAAGTCATCATCTACAACCGGAAGACATGAAATATCCAATTTTCTCATTCTGCGTGCTGTTGATTCAATAGAATCGTCTGCATGACAGAATTTAACTGTTTTTGTCATTATTTCTTTTAAATCATTGGAATTTGTAGCTATTGCTTTAGACAAATCCCAGCTGGTTACGATTCCAATCAGCTTTTTGCCATTTGTAACAACAGGAATATGTGTAACATTAAGATTAAACATTAATTTAGCAGCTTCCTCTATCTGTGCCTGTTCTGTAATTGTAACTACATCAGTAATCATCAAGTCTTCAACTATGTTGTCTGACAAGAATTTTGATAAAATATAGTTAAGCTGACCTTTTTCAAGTAAAAATGCATCATGACCATAATTAGATTTAAGTTCTGAAAAGCTTACCTCAACATCATTTGCATTAAGTGCTGTCAGGATTTCTGTTCCCTGTTCAACAGGATATAGCCAGTCTGAATCCACTGAAATAATTTCCACTTTTGCCTTTACATCTTTAAGTCCGTCAATCAGAGAGTTGTTTTGGGCAAGGTCAAATAAATCCACTGCTTTTGTAATATAGAGATAACTGTTTGCATCAAAACGTTTTACAAAACTTGCTCCCTGATGGTGCAGGTAGCTTTCAACCTGGAAATCCATTGACAAATCATATGTAATTTCATCTTTATCCTGCAGATCCCTACCAAATTTAAGATACATTGATTCATCACTTAAATAAGTAATATGAGCTATCATACGGGCTACAGACAACCCTTCTTTTGGAATTTTGTCAGTTCCATAATAGTTTCCACCGTTCCAGTTCGGATCGCCTACTATTGATTGGCGGCCCACTTCATTAAATGCTATTTGCTGCGGTGAAGATCTTGCTGTTGTAGCTATTGCAACTGCTTTTTTCATCATTTCAGGATATGAAACAAGCCACTGCAGGGTTTGCATTCCTCCCATTGAACCTCCAACAACTGCTGCCAGTTTATCAATTCCAAATGCATCAACCAGTTTCTTTTGAACATTTACCATGTCCTTTATTGTAATAACCGGAAAATCTATACCATATTCCTTACCAGTTTTTGGATTGATTGATGATGGGCCTGTTGTTCCTTTACATCCTCCCAATACATTAGAACAGATTATAAAGTACTTTTCACTATCCAGAGCTTTTCCAGGACCTATTACTATTTCCCACCATCCAGGTTTTTTATCTCCTTCATGCCATCCTGCAGCATGTGCATCTCCAGATAATGCATGACATATTAAAATTGCATTGTCCTTTTCCCTGTTAAGCTCACCATAAGTTTCATAAGCTACTGTGATGTTATCAAGAGTCTTTCCACTTTCTAGTTCAATTGGCTCTTCAATATTATAATACTTTGTTTGAACAACTCCAACTGATTCTTTTTTCATTTAAAACACCTAATATTTCTGTATTTTCAGTTTTTTCATAGCCTGTTTTGAAGCAGCCTGTTCAGCTTCTTTTTTGTTTTTACCTTTACCAACACCCATTTCCTTTCCGTCAATCAATATAGAGATTATAAATGTTTTATTATGAGGCACACCGCATTCATCAATTATTTTATATTCAATATCCACTTCTTGGGCATCACCGTATTCTTTTATTACTGATTTATAATCAAAGAAAAACACTTTTTTTGCATCAATGTATGGAAATATTATTTTTGAAATGTAATCCTTTGCAAATTCTATACCCTGATCCAAGAATATTGCTCCTAAAAATGATTCAAAAACATCTGCTGTAATTGACAATACCTCATTTTCAGTTATTTTGCTGTCATCCCCATATATTTTGATATGCTTATCCAAACCCAGTTCATGTGAATAATAAATTAATGCTGTTTGACAAACATAATTTGCTCGCAGTTTAGTTAATTTACCTTCTTCATAATCTGGATACTGTTTATATAAATATTCTGAAACAATCATGTTCAAAACAGAGTCACCTAAAAACTCCAATCTTTCATATGTATAATCTAAACCATGTTTCGTTCCATAAGACCCATGAGTAAATGCAACATCATAAAGATGCCTGTCCTTTGGGACTATGTTAAATTTTTCTAATAAATTCATAATAAAGACCAAATTTCTTTAAATATGTTAATACAGTTTGTTTTTAGGTTTATATAAATTTATAGTTGTAAAAAGAAGTATATATAACTATCGTTATAAAAATTATTATTTTTCAAATGCTCTTGCTTTCTTTTTATAAGCCAAAAATAACCAATATTAGAAATAACAGGATTTGGTAATCATGAAATTAAACTGGTTCGAAGAAATAAAAAGAATAGACCCTGACATAAAATTCAGAGCACAGGGTGGATGGTTAAAAACTGTTGAAAAACTAGATAAAACCGTTAAAAACGGATATTCACTTGTTGGAGACTTTGTAAAAGCAGGAGACTTTGAAGAAGAATATGATGAAGGCTTATACCTTGACTGCAATAAAGAAGGAAGTACCAAAAAATCCCAGCAGGACTACAGACTATTCCGTTTTAAAGATGGAAAAGTAAGACTTCTGGATATGGTAATTGACGGTTCACAAGGATGGGCTACTGAATTGTGGGATGCTATAGAAGATGAAGTTCCAAGTGTAATCGAATAATTTTCTCAATCCAGAGAAGATATATGTGGATTTAAATACTGTCCGTGATTTTGAGTTTTGTTATCATATTGAATTGCAAAATTAGGGCACAAATGAAGACACCTCAAACACATAACACACTCATTTTTAACCCATACCGGTTTTTTCATTTGTAAATCAATAGCCTTAACCGGACAGCTTTTTCTACACAATCCGCATCCAACACATTTATCATCAACATTTAAATGACTGGTTTTTCTATAAGATGTGGTAATTTTTCTAAAAATATCACAGACAAACTTAGGCAATTTTCTTTTAACGAAATCTCCCGGTTCTTTTCGTTCAATTTTAGAAATTACATCTCCAATCTGTTTATCAGATTTTAAAGTTTTTTTATTAATCTTATCTTCATTCGACAGATTAAAAACCGGCGTCCAGGTATCAACCATCAGAATACTGAATTTGGCAGATACACCAAAGCCTTTAGATTCGATTAAATCGGCAAGATAACCGCAGCAATAACCCGGACTTGATCCGAAAGTAGCAATTAAAAAAATATAGGGATTTTCATCTTCAGATTTTATATCTGTTCCTGACAAAAACTCCGTGACAAATGCAGGAAGACCCCAAAAATGAACAGGAACTACAATACCTAAAGACTCGCCTTTTTTTAAATAAATGGAATAATCATGTCCAATCATGGACACTGCAATATCTCGTGTTTTATCGGCTATTTTCTTTGCAACGTATTTGCAGTTTCCGGTTGCAGAATAATAGATTATCATATTATTTGGATTTTTGATTTACTTTAGGTACAAACCTGGAAGACCTTTTAGGAATAGTATATTCATCTTTTTTAGGGCATTTGTACTCTTCCAAAAGTATTATCTTATGGTCAATATTTTTGCTGAAATTCTTTTGACCCCCTTCAATAATACCTCTGAAATTTACTCCAACACTTCCTGTTCCTCCAATATTAAATTTTATTTTTTCGGAAGGAGGGAAATTTTCAAAGAACCTTTCAAGTTCAATTATTTCATAAATTGGAGCCTGATAACTAACTGCCATTACTTTATTTTGCCCTTCTCTGATTTTAACATATTTCTGTTCAATTTGCAGTCTTTCACCAGAACGAACTTTAGTCAATGTTATATAAGGACTTATATCAGTATCATCCATCTTTTACACCTGTTTATTTTATATAATGAAACACACAGCTATCGCAGACAGGTTCTTCATAAGTATCTTTAGGAATAGTGACAGCCGGATCTACCATAACAGTTACTGAAAATGTTTCTTCAGGATTATGTGTTACATTTTTAGAAATCGGCAGCATCCCCCTGTAGTTTACAGGAATATATCCTGTCTGACTGATATTGTAATAGATTCTTTCACCGGAAGTTAAGGAATCAAAAAACTCGTTAACCTCTTTTAGCTGTTTAGGATTTATAGTAAATGTTATACCCATCAAATGATCTTGCCTTTGTTTAATCTTTACATATTTAACATTAGCTGCCAATACTTTCTGATTATCTGTTACAAAGGTTACATATTCATCCAAGTTTATGTTTTCTTTTTCAACAATCTCCTTTAATTGAGTCATAACTGAAACCTCCATGAAATTTAATGAAATAACATGCTCATTGGATGACTTTATTAAATAACTTATTTATAAATGTAACGATTTATTAGGTATGCCCAAATATTGGCAAATATCAAAAATTACGCAATATCTTCAATTGAATCAAAAAACAGGAAAAATCCAATAAAACAGCTGAATAAGTTTTTATAAAAATAGAAAAATAGAATTGATGAAGATTAAATAAATAATCTTCCGCTTTTACCAACCTAAACTAATCTTTTTCTAGTGGTTGGTTTTTTGTTTTGCCAGCTGTATCTTCTAATCCTTTTAGATTTACCGAATCCACAGGAAGCACAAACTTTTTTATGAATGTGGTAAGTGTTTCTTCCACATCTTCTGCATCTTATATGGGTCTTTTTATTCTTTTTACCCATTGATGGAGTACCTTTTGACACTGATACACCTCCTAATTAATCAGTTCGTTTATTACAAATATTAGAATTAAAATAGTACTTATGGTGAGATATAGACAATATTGTCTCCTCTAATGAGCACAACACCAAGTCTTCTAGTAACTTCTCCGTCTTGGAGTTCTTCTGCATCATTAAGAACTAAGTTCATATGTAAATCAAAACTTTTAAGTATTCCTCTAAATTCACGATCTCCTTTAAGTTTTATTAAAACAGGAGAGTTTACAGATTTGCCTAAAGCATCAAGTGGCCTTTGAACATTTTGTCCGCTCATTTTATCACCTTATATTACTATAATTTTTTATTGTATTTTATAATTTAAAAGCAATTAATGATAATCACTTTTTTAAATATTAGACATAATATAATCAAGTTTAGATAAGACAAAACCTAATTAAAACTAATATTAAATTATATGCTTCTACTACTATATAAATGTTTAGTTTGTTTTAAGACCAAAAACTAATATAAATCACTAAATTAACAGTAATTTACACTATATAAGACATCTAACTTTATTTTAAACAAAGTTATTAAAAAATTTAACTGATTTCATTTTAAAAAAAACTGTATTTCATCATTTTCTAAAAAGGCAAATTCCAATCATCCAACCAGCCCCCAAAAAAATATTTTACAGACATAATATACATCATATAAATTATTAAAGAAAATTCAGCATCTGAAAAACAAATCAGTGCAGTCA
>ERZ1034691.1417-NODE-1417-length-15479-cov-13.125648_pt1 | contig 15479 bp, 12 predicted proteins | sample MGYA00520638_ERZ1034691 | MGnify/ENA primary metagenome ERZ1034691 (study PRJEB33766, sample SAMN09781763) | gut metagenome | biome: gut microbiome | host: Homo sapiens | place: Madagascar | study: EMG produced TPA metagenomics assembly of the PRJNA485056 data...
TTTTTATTATTTATTATTTCTTATTTATTATTTCTCCGCCGCCCTTATGCAAGGCAACCACTCATCCCCCCAAAAAACAATCGCCCCCGCCTGCCGAAAACCGGCAAACGGGGGCAAATCAAACTTACTTTACCTCATCCTTCGGCAGCAAAATGTTCAGCAAAATCGCTACCATCGCGGCAGGCACAATGCCGGAACCGCCAAACACCAGCTGCACCGCTTGGGGGGTCTGCGCCAGAATGCCGGTGTTGGCACCCATACCGTAGCCCACGCCCAGCGCAACCGACACAATGGACAGATTGCGCGGGGTCAGCGGCTCCTTGGTGATCAGCTGGATGCCGCTGATGACAATGGAGGAGAACATCATCACCGCTGCGCCGCCCAGAACCGACTGCGGCATAATGGACACCAGCGCGCCCAGCTTGGGGCAAAGACCGCACAAAATCAGGAACACCGCGCCGGTCGCCAGCGCAAAGCGGTTGACGACCTTGGTCATGGCGACCAGCCCCACGTTCTGGCTGAACGAGGTGTTGGGCAGCACGCCAAACAGCGCCGCAAAGCTGGAACCCAAGCCGTCGCACATAACACCGCCTGCCAGCTCCTTGTCGGTCGCCTCGCGTCCAAGACTGCCCTCCATCACGCCGGAAATATCGCCCACGGTTTCCACGGCGGTTACCACAAACATGATCAGCACGGGGGCAATGGCACGCATATCAAACACCGGCTTGACCGGCAGCAGGGCAGGGATCTCAAACCAGGCGGCCTTGGCAACCTTGTCCCAGTTCAGCACCCACGCCTTGGTAAACTCTACACCGTCGGCGGTCACGCCGGTGGTGGGCAGCACCAGCCCCATAACAAATGCCGCGGCATACCCGCACAAAATGCCCAGCAAAATGGCGCTGGAGCTGGCAAAGCCCTTGGTGCCGTGCTTGAACACCAAAATCATAACCAGCACAAACAGGGCAAGCAGCAAATTCTCCATCGAGCCGAAATCCTTGGCAGTGTTGCCGCCGCCGAAGGAATTGATGCCGACAGAAATCAAACTCAAACCGATGGACATAACCACCGTGCCGGTGACGACACTGGGGAAAAACTTGCGCAGCGGCTTTAAGAAAAAGCCAAGCACGGTTTCAAACAGGCCACCGATGATGGACGCGCCCATAATGGCGCCGTATGCCAGCACGCCGCCGCCCATGGTGGCAGCCACGCTGTTGAATACCCCGATAAACCCGGAGGACGTACCCATAATAATAGGCACCTTGCCGCCGACAGGTCCGATGGTGAACAGCTGCACCAGCGTTACGATACCCGCCACCAGCATGGCGTTTTGCAAAAGCTGCAATTGCAGGTCGGCAAACTCGCCGCCTGCCAGCCCGCAGGTGCCGGTAATGATCAGCAGCGGGGTCAGGTTGCCCACAAACATCGCCAGAACGTGCTGCAAGCCCAGCGGAATGGCCTGCTTCAGGGGCATTTTTCCGTCCAGCTGAAAGGCAGCCTCGGACAGTGCAGGGGAATTTTTCATACAATGACCTCTCTTTCCTTGTTGTAAAATTATTATAACACCGACAAAAGAACGTGTAAATTGTAGAAAAAAATGAATTTTCCGCCGCTGACGGTCAAATTTTGTAAAAAAGATTGACAATTGCGTGCAGTTTTATTTTAATGGAAGAAAGCCATCGTATGTAAGGAGAACCCCCTATGAGCCGAACTGCCTGCTATCATCTGCCCGGATTGTTTGAATTTTACGAGCTGTACCGCGTTTTTTTGCCGCTGTACCGTGAACATCGGGATTGGTTTTACCCGTGGTGCGGCATCGGCTCACTCTACGGCGCCCCGGCGGACTGCCTGTGGGGCGGCGGACGCGCCGGCTTTGGCGACAACACCCCCCGCGAGGTGCTGGCGCTGCTGCGGGAATACGGCATCTCGGCGTGGCTGACCTTCAGCAATTCGCTTTTGCAGCCCGAACACCTGCACGACGCAAAATGCAACCGCCTGTGCCGCCTGTTTGCCGAATCTCAGACGCCGCAAAACGGGGTGATCGTACATTCCGACCTGCTGCTGGACTACCTGAAAACAAACTATTCATCGCTGTATTTTGTTTCGTCAACCACCAAGGTGCTGACCGATTATACGGATTTTCTGCACGAGGTGCAGCGCCCGGAGTTTCGCTTTGTGGTGCCGGATTTCCGGCTGAACAAGGCGCTGGATCGGCTGCAAAAGCTGCCCGCCTCGCAAAAGGACAAGGTGGAATTTTTGTGCAACGAGTGCTGCGATTTCGGCTGCACGGCGCGCAAAGCCTGCTACGAGGCGGTCAGCCGCAAAAATCTGGGGCTGCCGGGTGCCGAGCATCACTGCCCCGCACCCGGCGGCGGGCTGGGGTATCGGTTTTCCGCCGCGATGCAAAACCCCGGCTTTATCAGCGTGCAGGACATCCAAAACACCTACCTGCCGCTGGGGTTCTCGCAGTTTAAAATCGAGGGGCGCGGGCTGGGCAGCGCCATGGTGCTGGAATTTCTTTTGTATTATCTGACAAAGCCCGAATACCAGCTGCGCGTGCGGGAGGAAATTTACCTCGATGCTATGCTGGATTTATTTTAAAAGGATACAAAAAAGCGCGCCGCAAGGCGCGCTTTTGTAGCGTGTAGAAAAAGCCCTTTTACGGGTAGAAATGTAGGGCGCGTGTCTTGACCGCGCCGTACCGCTGGCTGCGCGCAGCGCATAAAATCGCGCCGAACGGCGCGCGTTTTCACGCTATATCGTACTATCGGTTAGACTGCACGGAACGGTCAAGACCGTTCCCTACAAACCTACCGGAAGTCCGCAATGTTCCCATTAAGTTTTTCGACAGTCTGAAAAGCGCGCCTTGCGGCGCGCTTTTGCTGTGTATTTTACACTTCCTCGACCCGGATCAGGAACTGCAGCGTGCAGTCCTGCTTCAGCTCATAGCAGAATTCGGGCATAATGGCGGGACCGCAGGAACCGGTGCCGATGCCCTGCTGGAACGCCTGCACGGTCACATAGGTGCCGGTGCGCACCTCATCCTCGCGGTGCTTCATCCCGGTCAGGGCGCGGTCGGTGTAGGGCTTGACCGCCAGCTCAAACGGCTTGCCGACAGCCTCAAAGGTCACCTTCAGTTGCCCGTCGGTCAGGGTGGCGGTGGTGCAGTCCATACGGTTGCCGCTTTCCTGCGGGCGGATGTTCGGCTCGGTCATGGCGCTGACCGGGCAGGTCACCTGCTGCACGCAGAACTGGTCCTTCATATCGCAGTAGCTTTCGCCGCTGCGGGCAAAGTACGTTACCGTGTCAAAAATTTCGTCCAAGCGGAAAACCTTGCCAAAGCGCGGCACGGTCTGGCTGCCGCGCTCACGATGCAGCACGCTGGTTACCAGCACGCCCTTGTCGGTGCCTTGGTAGGTATCGGTCACGGTGTAGTGTCCCTTGCCGTTGGTCAGCCGGGTCACGACCTCGTACCCGTTGGCAATGCCCTTGCAGGACACGACCTCTGAACGCTGGTTCTGCCACGGTGTCAGCGGGCGGCGGAAAAAGACATCCGTGTCGTTGTCGGTGGAGGCGCGGTACAGCAGGGTACCCTCGGTGTCGGCGGTCAGCAGCAGCTTGCCGTCCCGCTGCAAAGCAAAGCGCCCGTCCTGCACCCCGGCACCCACAGGCAGGGCTTTCACGGCGGGGGCGGCAGGCACCGCCAGCGTGACGATGGGCTGTTCCTCCGCCACGCAGCGCCCGGTCTTAGTGTCGATGGTCTTTACCGTCAGCAGCAGGGTGCCGTCCACGGCGCTGCCCATCGGCAGGGTGACGGTTTCTTTGCTCAGCGGGGCGGTGCCGGGGGTCAGCTCGGTGCAGCTGCCGTCGTTCCACAAAAATTGCAGCGTGTACCGCCCGCGGGAGAATGCCGTCGTGTTGAACAGCTCAAACCGGTCACCGCCGCAGTGGGTCACGCGGAACGGGCGGTAGATAAACCGCATAATGTACGCGCCGGTCGAGGGGGCGCGGTCGGGGTAAAACAGACCGTCCACGCAGAAATTGCCGTCATGCTCCCACTCGCCGTGGTCGCCGCCGTAGGTGTAGCGCCCGTCGTCGTGCAGCACGGCGTGGTCAACCATCTCCCACACGCAGCCGCCCATCAGGCTGTCATAGCGGTAGACCTCCTGCCAGTATGCCTCGGTGTTGCCGGGACCGACACCCATCGCGTGGGCGTACTCGCACATAAAATAGGGGCGGTCGTTCAGGCGCGCCTGCTTGCGGCGTTTTTCGCCCACATCATGCACCATCTGCACGGTGGGGTACATCTCGCTGCCCACATCGTAGGCCTGCTTCTTGCAATGAATGGCGCTTTCGTAGTGGACCGGCAGGTCAGAACGCGCCTTCAGGTAGTCGTACATCGCGTCGGTGTTGTAAAAGCCGCCCGCCTCGTTGCCAAGGCTCCACATAATAACAGACGTATTGCCGTGGATTTTGTCGCGCTGATACAGGTGCGCGATGCGATCCAGATAGTGCGCCTTCCACTTGGGGTCATCGCTGATGGAGTTATAGGTCGGCGGGAACTGCATTGCAAAGGTGCCGTGGGTTTCGATGTCGTTTTCGTCCACAAGGTAGATGCCCAGCTCGTCCGCCAGCTCCAGCAGCAGCGGGTCGGGCGGGTAGTGGGAGGTGCGCACCGTGTCGATATTGAACTGCTTGCAGGTCAGCAGGTCGCGCTCGATGTCGTCGGGGGACAGCGTGTAGCCGTTGCGCGGGTCGGTGTCGTGGTGGTTGACGCCCTTGAACTTGATCTTGCTGCCGTTAAGCAAAAATACGTCGCCGCGAATCTCCACCGTGCGGAAGCCCAGCTTTTCCTTGACGCAGCCTGCGGCGGTTTCATAATACAAATCGTACAAAACCGGGTCCTCGGCATTCCATTCTGTAACATCCAAGTCAGCAAACACGGCGCGGGCGGTCTTGTCTTGGGTGGGTACGGTGGCGGTGCGCGTCAGCCCGTGTCCCTGCAGCGTAAAGGTGACGGTGGTGTCGGCGTGGGTTTCGGCGGTCAGGGTCAGGGTGTAGCGCCCGTCCTTTTTTTCGGTCTTGGCGTCAATATCCCGGAAGTCCGCAGGCTCCTCGGTGCGCAGCAGCACATCGCGGAAAATGCCGTTGTTGCGGAACATATCCTGATTTTCCAGATAGGTGCCGTTGCACCAGCGATGCACCACCGCCAGCAGCTCGTTTTGCCCGGGCTGCACCTTGCCGGACAGGTCAAATTCGGCGGTGTTGTGCGAACCCTCGGCGTAGCCGATGTACTTGCCGTTCAGATAGAGGTCTAAGCAGGACGCAACGCCCAAAAAGGAGATGATGATGCGCTTGTCGGCGTCCGCCACGTCAAAAAAGCGGCGGTAGACGCCCACAAAGTTGTATTCCTCGTCGGGGGTGATCCAGCGCGGGCGCAGCCCGGTGTCGCAGCCCAGCCACGAAAAGACCTGCCCGACCTTATCGGTGGTGGGGATGACCGGTGGCTTGTAGGGAAACTGGTAGCGGTAGTTGACGTAAAACGGGCGGTCATAGCCGCGGAACTGCCAGCAGGAGGGTACATCCAGCTTGTCAAAGGCGACAGCATCGGTGTCCAGCTCGGCGGGCAGCTCGGCGGGCAGGGGGTAAAATTTAAAATCCCAGATGCCGTTCAGGCACTCCACCTTGGGCGAAGCATAGCGCTTGCGCTTGGGGGTCACGGCGTCGGCGTCGGCGCGCGTGGGGTAGGGGATAAAGTAGCTGCGCGGCGGCAGGTTATTGACGCCAAAAACCGAGAAGGTGTGATAGTTGGTGGTGTTCAAACGGTATTTCACGGCGGTTCTCCTTGTCGCAGGCAATGCCGCGCAGGACGTGGCTTGCGCAACACTGCCAGTATTTACCTATAGTATACCACCTTTTAGCCGGAATGATAAGGAATATTTCGTGGTAAAACAGGAAAAAACACCGAGAGTTCGCCTCCGGCGCACGCGGCGTGTACTGCATAAGCACCAATAGTTTTATACATAATATAAAATAACTGTATAAATTGACAGTTTTAAAAAACTGTGCTATAATGCCTGCAAAGAAATAACGGGTCGCAAGGAACGGCTCTGTAAAGGGGGAAACCATACTATGCTGCTTCAAGGAAAAAAGGCAATCGTAACCGGCGGCACGCGCGGCATCGGCTTTGCCGTGGTGCAGACTTTCCTCAGAAACGGTGCATCGGTCGCGCTGTTCGGCTCCCGGCAGGAAACCGTGGACAAGGCGCTGGCGGCGCTTAAGGAAGAAAACCCGGACTGGGAGGTCATCGGTATGGCGCCCGACCTGACGGACTACGCCGCCGTCGATGCCGCCTTTGCCGAGGTGGAAAAAGCCTTTGGCAGAATCGACATCCTTGTCAACAACGCGGGCATTTCGGCGCGTGAGCCGCTGTACGATTACACCCCCGAAGCGTTTGAAAAGATTATGCGGCTGAACGTATCCGCCGTGTTCAACGGCTGCCGTGCGGCTGCCCCGCGTATGAAGGCGCAGGGCGGCGGCAGCATCATCAACACCAGCTCTATGGTCAGCCTGTACGGGCAGCCGTCCGGCGTGGGCTACCCCACCAGCAAGTTTGCCGTCAACGGTATGACCCGCAGCCTGGCGCGCGAGCTGGGGCGCGACAACATCCGCGTCAACGCGGTGGCGCCCGGCGTGACCCGCACCGATATGGTCGCCAACCTCCCGCAGGAAATCGTGCAGCGCGTCTGCGCCCCCATCCCCTTGGGACGTATGGGCGAACCGGAGGAGGTCGCCAACGCCTTTTTGTTCCTTGCCAGTGATCTGGCAAGCTACATCACCGGCGAAATTTTGCAGGTGGACGGCGCGGCGCAAACGTAATATTACAAATTGAATAAATAAAGCCCGGCAGTACAATTTGTACTGTCGGGCTTTTCTGTTGCAAAATTATTTGCCGGAGGTCAGCCGGTTCAGCAGCATAACCGCCAGAACCACAACGCCGATGACCAAAATCACGCCCACCATACCGATCACCATCATCGGCAGGGTGGTCATCCAAGAAGAAAGATGCAGCATAGGTACCTCCTTACGCCATCAGGGTCAGAATCAAGCCGCCGGCAATGACCGACGCGATCTGTCCCGAAACATTCACGCTGATGGAGTACATCAGCAGGAAATTCTGGTTGTCCTCCTCAAGACCCATCTTGTTGACAACGCGCCCGCTCATCGGGAAGGCGGAAATGCCCGCCGCACCGATCATCGGGTTCAGCTTTTTGCCCTCGGGCAGGAACAGGTTCAGCAGCTTGGCAAACAGCACGCCGCCCGCCGTGTCAAACACAAAGGCGACCAAGCCCAGCGCCAGGATCAGCAGCGTGTCGGGGCGCACGAACTTGTCAGCGGTCATCTGCCCGGCGACCGTCAAGCCCAGCACGATGGTAATCAGGTTGGCAAGGACGTTCTGGGCGGTTTCGCTCAGGGCGTTCAGCACGCCGCACTCGCGCAGCAGGTTGCCGAACATCAAAAAGCCGACCAGCGCCACGCTGGCAGGAGCGACCATACCGGCAATCACGGTGACGACCACGGGGAACAAAATCTTGGTCAGCTGGCTGACGTTGCCCTTCTGGTACGCCATACGGATGCGGCGCTCCTTCCGGGTGGTCAGCAGCCGGATGACCGGCGGCTGCACAATCGGCACCAGCGCCATATAGCTGTAGGCAGCCACCATAATGGCGCCCAGATACTGCGAATTCAGCGTGTTGGCGACAAAAATTGCCGTGGGACCGTCCGCAGCGCCGATCACAGCGATGGACGCGGCGTCCTTGATGTCAAAGAAAAAGCCCGCCAAAAACAGCGTGAAAAAGATGCCGAACTGCGCCGCTGCGCCGAAAAGCATCAGCCACGGCTTTTCCAGCAGCGGACCGAAGTCGATCATCGCGCCGATGCCGATGAACAGCAGCAGGGGAAACAGCTCGTTGGACATACCGGCGTCAAACAGCGCCGAGATGGGTCCCACCGTGTCGCCCTGCGTGATGGCGCCCGACAGCGGCAGGTTGACCAAAATGGCGCCGAAGCCCATCGGCAGCAGCAGGCTGGGCTCCATTTTTTTGGCGATGGCCAGGTAAATCAGCAGGGCGCCGATGCCCCACATCACGACCATCTGCCAGGTCAGGTTGCCGAAGTTGGAAAACAACGCGGCAAATGTGTTCAGAAAATCCATAGGTTCTCTTGCCTCCTCCAAGATTTTGCGGCAAGAAAAAAAGACCCCTGCCGCAGCCAATATCTGCGACAAAAGTCTCAAGCGAACACATAGCACCGGGCATTTTTGCCGTGATGACGCTGCTATGCAGCAGCCCGCCGCAGCGGAACTGCCCTTTACTCCCTTTTATCTGTGCCTATTATAGCAGACCGCCGTGCGTTTGTAAAGAGAAACCGCCGGATTTACGGCGATTTTACGGTCGCCCGGGGCGGCAACGCAAGGCTTCCCCCTTTGGGGGAAGCTGTCACCGCAGGTGACGGATGAGGGAGAGTCTGCCGGACATTTGCCCCTCATCCGGCGCGCAGGCGCGCCACCTTCTCCCCAAGGGAGAAGGCTTGCCCGCCGCATCACCCAATAAAAAATGTGCCCGCTTGCGCGGGCACACCTTATCTAAACTCTTAACTCTCAACTCTCAACTCTGAGAATCTTATTCAGCTACCTTATTAAATACCTCTTTGTTCAACTGCCCTTCGCTGTTGGCAACGGCGATGGAGCAGGCAGCGTCGCCGACGACGTTCAGCGAGGTGACCAGCATCTCAATGGGACGGTTGATTGCCAGAATGATGGTGTATGCCATCAGCGCCATATCGTTGCCGTAGCCCATACCGGACAGGATGGTGAACAGAATCACAGCGCCGGCACCGGGGGCGGCGGGCGTGCCGATGGACGCTACCAGCGCCAGCACACCGATCATAAAGATGGAACCGAAGGTGACCTCATAGCCGCCGCAGGTGGCAATAAAGATGGCGGCGATAACCTGCATAATGGCGGTGCCGTCCATATTGACGGTCATACCCAGGGGCAGCACGAAGGAGGCAACCTCCTCGTCCACGCCCAACTCCTCCACGGTGGTCTGGAGGTTCAGCGGCAGGGTGGCGGCAGAGCTGGAGGTCGAGAAGCCGAACATAGCGACCTTGGCGATCTTCTTGACAAAGGTCAAGCCGCTCATACCGGTGGTGATGCGCACAAACAGACCGTAGCCCACAACCAGCACGACCAGCAGCAGCGCAATGGTGATGCAGACATACGCCAGCGCGGGGGTCAGGTAGTTGATGCCGTAAGCGGCAAAGGTGCGGGTCAGCAGGCAGAAAATGGCAATGGGACCGAACTTGTTGACAATGATGGTCAAAAGACCGGTGATGATGGCGGAGGTTTCGTCGCACAGGCGGATCAGCACGTCAAATTCCTTGTCGGAATTGTTGATAACAATGCCCACGGTCACGGCAACCACAACGATCGCCAGCACGCCACCGTTGTTGGAGAAGGCGGCGGTCAGGTTGTTCGGCACGGCGTTCAGCACGATCATCAACGGGTTGGAGCCGGTCGAGCCGGTCGAGGCGGTGACATCGCCCAGCACCGTGTGGGAGAACGCGCCCAGCTTGTAAGCGACATAGCCCACAACACCGGCAATCAGCAGGGAAACGGCGGTGGTCAAAAAGAAGCAGCCCAGCGTCTTGGTGGACAAACGACCCAGCTTGCGGGAATCGGAAATGCGCACCATAGCCAGCACGATGGAGCAGAACACCATCGGGACAATGATCAGCTGCAGGGAACGGACAAACAGCTGTCCGACCAAATAGAACAGACCCAGCGCAGTTTCGTTGCCGGCAACGCTGATATCGGCAAAGAAAAGGGAATTGATGAACTGCCAGGTTTCCTGCCCGCCGTTGGCGTTCAGGGTTTCGCGCAGGGCAATCAAACCGACACCGCACGCAAGACCCAGCAGCATGGCAACCATCATTTTAAAGGCCAATCTGTTAGAACTGTCTTTTTTCATCTTGTACCACCCCGAAAATTATTCAATTTTATTCTCATGCATCACAGGTTGGCTCAACGGAGCCTTGACACACTGGGTGCCATTATACCACGGTTTTCGACAGTTGAAAAGGGGGAAATTTTCAAAAACGGAAAATAGCGCAAAAAAGGTGCGTTGCGGCGCGAAAATGCAACCCTATTTTACAACGGCAGTTCCGTACTGTCCAGCACGGCGCGGATCAGCGTGTCGCCGTCATAGTACAGCTCTAAATGAAAAAACGGCGCATTGTCGTTCAATAATTGGAAAAACAGCTTGTCCCCCTGCCAGATGGGCAGCTGCAGCACATCTGCCTTGGGTACCCATTCCAGCGTGCCTTCGTTGCAGTCGATCGGCTCGCCGCAAAAATCGGTGCAGGTAAACAGGTGCATCTGCTCGCTGGGCCATGGCGGGGCGTAAAAATCCACGATGCCCCGGTACGCCGGGTCGCGCAGGGTAAAGCCGGTTTCCTCGCGCGTTTCGCGCAGCACGCAGGCAAGGGCGTCCTCGCCCGGCTCAAACTTGCCGCCGACGCCCACCCATTTGTCGTGGTTGACGTCCTTCTTCTTTTTTGTGCGGTGCAGCATCAGATAGCAGCCGTCTTTTTCTAAATAGCAGAGGGTGGTTTGCAGCATAGGGCGCTCCTTTCCGGTATAAAAAGGCAAGATTTACAAATACTACCATAAACAAAAGGGAAGGGGAATTGCTATGAAATCCACAGGAATTGTACGCCGCATCGACGATTTAGGACGCATCGTCATCCCCAAGGAGATACGCAAAACGCAGCACATCCGTGAGGGTGACGCGCTGGAAATTTTTGCCGCCGCCGATGGCGAGGTCGTATTTAAAAAGTATTCGCCGCTGGGCGGGCTGGGGCAGTTGGCGGGGGATTATGCCGCTGTGCTGGCAAAAAGTCTGGGCTGCGCGGTCGTGGTCTGTGACCGGGGCAGCATCATCGCGGCGGCGGGGCTGCGCAAAAGCGAGGTGTCGGCGCTGGTGGGGTGTGCGGTTTCGCCGGAGGTCGAGCATCTGCTGGCGGCGCGGCGCGTCTACCGGGCGCGCGCGGAGAGCGCCGACCTGCGGCTGTGCGAGCGTGCGGACCGCCGCATTTTGTGTGCGGCGCCCATTGTGGTGCGGGGCGATGTCGAGGGCGGGGTGCTGCTGCCGGGCAGCGACAAAGCACCGCCCGCCGCGCCGGAGGCAGCGGCAGCCATCAGCACGGCGGCCGCGTTCTTGGCAAAATGTCTGGAATAGCCGCCCCGCTGTGCGGGGCAGAATGACCCGGTATAAGTCGAATTGTTAAAAATCCCTTTTTCGGGTAGTAATGTAGGGCGCGTGTCTTGATCGCGCCGCACCGCTGGCTGCGCGCAGCGCATAAAATCGCGCCGAACGGCGCGCTATTTCCCGATATATCGCGCTATCGGCTAGGCTGCACGGAACGGTCAAGACCGTTCCCTACAAACCTGCCAATAGTTCGCAATTGACTTTTGTAGGGGCGGGGCACGCCCCGCCCGCGACCCTATACTATAATGAATAGAATGGGTTGGTTTGTAGGGGACGCAACTATGCGTTCCCTACAAACCCGCCGGAAGTTCGCAACCTTCCCATTGCGTTTGCGGACAGGCTTTCTATATAAGTATACGACCCCTTTTCCCGCAAAGTCAACCGTGCCGGGAACGACCGTTTGTGACGAAACTGTTAAACTTGAAAAATCTTTGGAAAAACCTCTTGACTATTTGAAAAATGGGCATATAATAAACTTAGCACTCGGAGATAAAGAGTGCTAAACAAACAGTGACACACAGCAAAAGGAGATGAGCAGGTTGGCAATGGATGCACGCAAGCAGCGTATATTAGAAGCCATTGTTGCCCTGTATGCCAACGAGGGCGAGCCGGTAGGCTCCGGTCTTTTGGCAAGCTACTTTGATATGGCACTGTCCAGCGCGACACTGCGCAACGAGATGGCGGCGCTGACCAAGCTGGGTCTGCTGGAGCAGCCCCACACCAGCGCCGGGCGGGTACCCAGCACACAGGGGTATCGCTACTATCTGGATCACCTGATCGAAGCGCCCGACACCGCCCCTTTAAATGAAGCGGATCGCCGCCACATCGACGCGCTGTTTGCCGATATGGACGCCGAGCCGGAAAAGCTCGTTCCCGCCGCCGCCCGCAGCCTGGCAGATTTGACCGGCTGCGCCGCAGCCGCCACCACGCCGCAGGCGCCGGATCTTTGCATTGCCCACTTTGAGGTAGTGCAGGTGGGGCGCTACTCCGCCGCCGTGCTGGCGGTCACCAGCGCCGGCGGTGTGCGTACCCGCGTGGCGCGGGTGGACACCGGGCTTTCCCGCGATGATGCCGCCAGTCTGGCGCAGCTTTTAAACCGCGGTCTTACCTTTGTGGCACCGCAGGATCTCAGCCCGATGCTGACCGCCAGCATGGTGCTGGCAGCCGGGCAGCGGCTGGCACCCGTGGTTATGGCAGCGCAGGCGCTGGTCACCACCGGCAGCCAAGCCTACTTAGAGGGTGCGCAGTATCTGGCAAAAATGCCGGAGGTTCGCCAAAACCTCGGCGCGCTGCTGGAAATATTTTCCGACAACGAGTCTGCGTCCGAGCTGATCCGCTCCGAGGGCGGCAAGATCACCGCCACCTTGGGCAGCGATTTGGAGCCGCCCATGCCGGGTGCCTGCATTGTAAGCAAGCGCTATCTGGCGGGCGGCGGTCTGACCGGCTCGGTGGCGCTGATCGGTTCGACCCGTATGGAATATCAACGCCTGCTGCCGATCCTTGACTACTTTGCCGCTAAGCTGGGGCAGAGTATGGCAGGGCAGGGGCTATAACAGGTTAAGGAGGACCCGCAATGAGTCAAGAAGAAAAAAAGAACGCCGCGCAGGAGACGGAAGCTGCCGAGGTCAAGACGGAAGCCAACACCGAAGCCAAGACCGAAGCAGAAGCCCCCGCCCCCGAAAAGGCGCCTAAGCACGAGAAGAAGCGGCACGAAACGGCTGCGCTGGAAGCTAAGCTGGATGCCGCCGAGAAAAAGGCGGACGACCTGAAGGGTCAGCTGCTGCGCACCGCCGCCGAGTATGACAACTACCGCAAGCGCAGCCAGCGCGAGGCAGACCAGAAATTCAACGACGGTGTTTCCCACGCGGTAACGCAGATTTTGGGGATCCTCGACACGCTGAATATGGCAGCCAACGCCGCCTGCACCGACGACAACTACAAAAAAGGTGTGATGATGACGCTGGACAAGGCCGGGCAGGCTTTGGAAAAGCTCAACATCACCGAGATCGAAGCGCAGGATCAGCCCTTTGACCCCAACCTGATGAACGCCGTGCAGCAGGTCCCGCCGCAGGACGGGCAGGAAAGCGGCACCGTGGTGCAGGTTTTCCAGAAGGGCTACAAGATCGGCGATAAGATCATCCGCCACGCCACCGTGGTAGTGGCAGAATAAAGCATGACCGGGTCGTATGACCCGTTCAGATACATTGTAAAAATATCTACCGTTTTCAAAGCGAATTTGAAGGGAGTTTTATAGTATGAGCAAAATCATTGGTATTGACCTTGGCACCACCAATAGCTGTGTCGCCGTTATGGAAGGCGGCGACCCCGTAGTCATCGCGAACGCCGAAGGCGCCCGCACCACCCCGTCCGTTGTCGGCTTCACCAAGACCGGCGAGCGTCTGGTCGGTCAGGTCGCAAAACGTCAGGCAATCACCAACCCCGAAAACACCATCTCCTCCATTAAGCGTGAGATGGGCACCGCCACCAAGGTTCACGCCGGCGGCAAGGAGTACACCCCTGAGGAAATCAGCGCTATGATCCTGTCCAAGCTGAAGGCTGACGCCGAGGCCTATCTGGGCGAGCCTGTTACCGAGGCGGTCATCACCGTCCCTGCTTACTTTAACGACAGCCAGCGTCAGGCAACCAAGAACGCAGGCACCATCGCCGGCTTGAACGTCAAGCGTATCATCAACGAACCCACCGCTGCCGCTCTGGCTTACGGTGTGGATAAGGAAACCGACCAGAAGATCATGGTCTACGACCTGGGCGGCGGCACCTTCGATGTGTCCATCATCGAGATGGGCGACGGTGTCACCGAGGTTCTTGCCACCAACGGCGATACCCGTCTGGGCGGCGATGACTTCGACCAGCGCATCATCGACTGGATGGCAGAGGACTTCAAGCGCGAGAACAACATCGACCTGCGTCAGGACAAGATGGCTGCCCAGCGCCTGAAGGAAGCTGCCGAAAAGGCAAAGATCGAGCTGTCCAGCGCCACCACCACCAACATCAACCTGCCCTTTATCACCGCCGACGCCACCGGTCCCAAGCACTTGGATATGACGCTGACCCGCGCTAAGTTCAACGAGCTGACCGCTGATCTGGTCGAGCGCACCATGACCCCCGTCCGCAAGGCTTTGTCGGATGCCGGCTTGAAGGCTTCTGACCTGTCCAAGGTCCTGATGGTCGGCGGCTCCACCCGTATCCCCGCTGTCTATGACGCGGTCAAGAAGGAGCTGGGCTGCGAGCCGTTCAAGGGCATCAACCCCGATGAGTGCGTGGCTGTCGGCGCTGCCATTCAGGGCGGCGTGCTGAACGGCGACAAGACCGGTCTGCTGCTGCTGGATGTCACCCCCCTGAGCCTCGGCATCGAGACCCTGGGCGGCGTCTGCACCAAGATTATCGACCGCAACACCACCATCCCCACCAAGAAGAGCCAGGTGTTCTCCACCGCTGCGGACAACCAGCCCAGCGTTGAGGTCAACGTCCTGCAGGGCGAGCGTGAGTTTGCCAAGGACAACAAGAGTCTGGGAACCTTCCACCTCGACGGCATCGCCCCGGCACCCCGTGGCGTACCTCAGATCGAAGTTACCTTTGATATCGACGCCAACGGCATTGTCCATGTAAGCGCCAAGGATCTCGGCACCGGCAAGGAGCAGAGCATCACCATCACCGCTTCCACCAATATGAGCAAGGACGACATCGACAAGGCTGTCAAGGACGCCGAGCAGTATGCCGCCGAGGACAAGAAGCGCCGCGAGGAGATCGACGTGCGCAACGGTGCCGACCAGATGGTGTTCCAGACCGAGAAGGCTCTGGGCGAGTTCGGCGACAAGGTTTCCGCTGAGGAAAAGACCGAGGTCGAAACCAAGCTGTCTGCCCTGAAGGAAGCCCTGAAGTCCGGCAGCATCGACGACATCAAGGCAAAGCAGGATGAGCTGCAGAAGGCTTTCTACGCCATCAGCGAGAAGGTCTACCAGCAGGCGGCACAGGCACAGCAGGGCGCACAGCCCGGCGCGCAGCCCGGTGCCCAGTCTGGTGCCCAGCCCAGCGATGACGGCGCCGTTGACGCCGACTTCCACGAAGTCTAATGTAACTACGGCAATACCGCATAATTCTAAGTGCCGATACGGCGAGCGAGGTGCGGCAGCT
>ERZ1034691.1428-NODE-1428-length-15423-cov-4.568844_pt1 | contig 15423 bp, 12 predicted proteins | sample MGYA00520638_ERZ1034691 | MGnify/ENA primary metagenome ERZ1034691 (study PRJEB33766, sample SAMN09781763) | gut metagenome | biome: gut microbiome | host: Homo sapiens | place: Madagascar | study: EMG produced TPA metagenomics assembly of the PRJNA485056 data...
ATTTTCGGCACCGCCCTTCGTGGCAAAAGCCGTAATCAGCTTTGCTGTTGATATAACATCGTCTGTGTCGATGATTTCGGCTGGAGTATGCATGAATTTAAGCGGAATTGACAGCGTACACGCTTTTGCACCCGACTTGTTCACACTCATCGTGTCGGCGTTTGTGCCTGTTTTTCCGCCCATGACCTCAAGCTGATACGGAATATTTTCCGATTTTGCAAGTGATATGAGCCTGCCTGACAGCTCTCTTGAAAGTGACGGTGCAATGCCTATCATAACGCCCTTTGACATATCGGCGCATTTCGCCCTGTCGCTGTCGGGAGTTTTCGCAAAGCTGACGTCCATTTCAAGAATATAGTCGGGGTCAAGGTCATATACGGCTATCTTCGCACCGCTCTCACCCGTTTCTTCCTGCGTTGTGAACGATACGTCAAGGTCAAACGCAAGCTCCTTACTTTTAAGCATTTCGAGAGCAACCAGTATAGAAGCCACTCCGCACCTGTCGTCAAGCGCACCTGCGCAGTATCTTGTGCCGAGCATAGCCACAGGTTCACAGTCGAAGGTTATCCTGTCGCCAAGCTCAATACGGCTTTCAAGCTCCTGCTTTGTATAGCCCGTGTCTATAACGATTTCCTCAATTTTAGGCACTCCGTCACCGCTCTTTACATGGGGCGGAAGAACGGATACAACGCCCTTTACCTTTTCCTTGCCGTGAATCGTCACGCTCTGCGCCGCAAGCACACGTCTGTCGGGACCGCCTACCGCACCGACCTTTATAAAGCCGTTATCGTCAATAAACGATACGATAAGTCCCACCCTGTCGATATGTGCGTCAAGCAGAAGTTTCGGCTTGTTGCCCGTGCTTTTTATATGTCCGATAACGTTGCCGAAATCGTCAATACTGCAATCGTCCGTGTAGCCTTCAAGCATTGACAGTGCAATTTCGGACGCACTTCTTTCATCGCCCGAAACGCCGTCAACGCTGCATAGACGGTACAGCATACTGTTAATATCCATTGTCATCTTTCTTTCATGGCTTAATATAAGCCGTCCATTTTTATCTTTTCCTTTACTCTTTCAAGCTCCGCTATAAACTGCTCATCGAGCTTGCTTAAGCTGTAGCCCTTCGGGAAGATAAGCACGTCCTTGTTTACCTTATAGGGAACATCGCATTTCAGCTGTACCATTGCGTGCTGTTCAAGACAGCTTTTAGGAACGGGCGAAACCCACATATAAGTGTTGTACAGGTTTCCGAGCAGGTCAAACTGACTTCCTCTTTCATAAACATATATACGCTTTTTACGGTGTTCCGAAACGCTTGAACGTGATACCTTCGAGAATGACAGCGACGGCACGGAAAGGTCGCCGTGTACTATCTCGATATAATCCTCTAAGTCGGAATATTTCACTATACCGTCCGGATTTTCCTTTGCAAGCGGGCTGTCCTTGTTCACAAGAAGCTTGTATTCAAACTCCCATAACGGACGGTATTTCAGATTCTTCCCGTCAAGCATTGCAAAATACTGCTTTTCGTGGATATTCTGATACCTGATTATTCCCAGCTTAAAGTCGAAGTTCAGGATGTTGTTGATAGCGTCCATCGAATTTGTTTCCTTGAAATTGATGGATATTTCCTTGTCGGTATCAAGCAGGCTCACAAAGTTTGAAAACGCCTTTGTGATATAGGTAGCTCTTGGAACGGAAATGCTGAAACGCACACCGTCATCTACCTTAGGCTTATAGAGCGATACCATTTCGTCAAACTGATCAAGCACCGCCTTTGCGTAGCCTAAGAATTCGCCGCCCTTTTCCGTAGGAGCAACCCCCTTTGTAGTCCTGCGGAATATTGTGATACCTATTTCGTTTTCCAGCTCTTTTATAGCCTTGCTGAGATTAGGCTGTCCCATGAATAAATTGTTTGCCGCCTTTGTGATCGAACCGGTTTTTTCGATCTCAACCGCATATTTAAGATGCAGCAGGTTCATTGAAAACCATATCCTTTCATCACAGAGGGAAAAACCTCTGTTAAATTATAACCCTTTTAATATTTAATTTTCTTTTTTAGGTTCAACGTGTGAAAAAGACTGTATTGCCTCTGTTATAGTCTTTTCGTGTGCGAGCTTACCGTACTTGTCAACCTCTGCCTTGTTCTTTTCGCCGTGTGTCAGGCAACCTGCTCCCCCGATGCAGCCGCCGACACAAGCCATACCTTCAATGAAGTTATTAGGCAGAAGATTCTTTGATGCACGCATAAGCGCACGCTTGCATTCTTCAATACCGTCGCAGGAAAGTCCGTTCAGCTTGAAGTCCTCGTTGCCCTGTTCCTTGAGAGCCTCGGCAACTGCGTCTGCAAGACCGCCGCAGCGTGCGAATATTCTGCCGTAGTACGATGCGTTATCAAGCACCGTTCCCTCAAGTTCGGATACCTCTATATCCTTGCTGTCGAATATAGCCTGTAACTCTTCAAACGTCATTGCATAGTCTACATAAGGCTTTACCTTATCCCACTGTACCTCCATCTTCTTTGCTGTGCAAGGTCCGATGAATACTACCTTGGCTGTGGGATCGCTGTCCTTGATGTACTTTGCTATTTCAGCCATAGGTGACAGGTTGTGTGAAATCTTGTCTGTCATAGTCGGGAATGCCTTCTCGATGTACATTACGAATGCGGGACAGCATGAGCTTGTAAGGAAGCCCTTTTCGGCAAGTTCCTTTGACTCCTTGTACGCTACCATATCCGCACCGAGCGCCGCCTCAACTACACTGTGGAAGCCAAGCTGCTTGATAGCCGTAACCACCTGATCGAGTTTCGCATAGCTGAACTGGCTTGCGATCGAGGGCGCTACAACCGCATAAACCTTATAATTCTTGCCGTTGTCACTGCCCTTTAACGTTTCTATAATGTCAACGATATATGACTTGTCGCTTATCGCACCGAACGGGCAGGTGTAAACGCACGCACCGCACGAAATGCACTTGTCGTTGTCAATGTGAGCCGCAGCCGAGCTTGTGTCTGTCGCTCTTGAGATAGCGCCTATCTTGCAGGCTCTCTCACACGGACGCTTGAATTCCAGAATAGCGCCGTAAGGACAAACCTTTGCACACTGACCGCAGTTTACGCACTTTGACTTGTCGATGTGCGCCTTCTGATGCTCGTCAAATGTGATAGCACCCATACGGCAGACATCTTCGCAACGGTGCGCTATACAGCCTCTGCACGCTTCCGTTACATCATAGCCGCCTACGGGACATTCGTCACAGGCAATATCTATTACCTCAATTACGTTGGGATTTGTCGGATCGCCGCCCATAGCAATCTTTATACGTTCCGAAACGATAGCTCTCTCCTTGTAGATACAGCATCTCATTGTGGGCTTATCCTTGACTATTTTCTTCGCAACGTCATTAAAGAAGCTGAACGAATCCGCAGGCTTTTCAGTACCCTCTGTCGTCCATGCGTGTCTTGCGACTTCCCTTAAAACCTTGTACTTCAGGTACTGTACCTTGGTGTCAAACTTTCTTAACTTCTTGTCCATTTTTCTTACTGCGGATTTTCCCCGCCGACCGCCCGAGCGGCCGCTCCTTTCACATAGTTTTTTCTTCTTGTTCTACTTTTTTATATCGGCTTTCTCTTTAGAAATAGCTTACTTTTATTTTCTTGCCCATTTGCCTCAGGCATTTGCTCAGCTCGTCAACAAGCTGCATTTTTATGTTGAAGGTGATAGGTAGGTTAGGGTTCTGGTGTGCCGCATTGACAGCCCTGCCGACATAGAAATTAATATCTGTAGCGTCCTCAAAGAGCATTCTTGCTATGCACGATGCGCCGTCCTGAAGTATCGTCCAGTCATCGTACAGCTTGTTTTCACCCAGATAATCCTTAGCATAGTCAAGCACCTTGCTTATCGTGATAACACCCTCTGTAACTATATCTACACCCTCAATGGTAGCCATAGGCGGAATATCGGGGCTGATATAGTCAAGGCAGGGTATAACCGGCTTTCCTAGGAACTGTCCCGTAAGTGTAGATGTCGTACCGCCACAGACGATATGCTTTCCTTCTTTTGAAAAGAACAGCGTCATCATCTTGTTCAGATCCTTTGGGTCGGACGGCGGACCTATCATAAGATTCACCTGTTCACGCTCACGGATCTTTATAACTCCGACAGTAGTATCATCGCCGGGCGAGCCGCCGTACAGCCTTACGCATTCGTCAAGCAGAAGCGTGGCAAGCGCCTTTGCGGAATACTCCCTGTCATAGACGCCTTCCATGAATTCTATTATATTATCTCTCTGCCAGCCGAAATTGAGCGACGAGCCGACGCCTGCATAGATAGCGCCGTCGCTTGTGGTGATAAAGGTATCATCCAGCTTCAGCTGTACCTTTGAAATATATATCGTCTTGCCGTCTATCTGATTTATGGTTTTCGGATAGTCAAAATTCTTGCCGTCACGCAGCATTATCACCTGCGGATTATCGTACTGGATTATCTCGGCTTCCTTGTTGTTTACCACCCTGATGATTGTAAATGTCGAATATGCGACCTTGCGTACCTCGCACACGGGAAGCGTTGCCGCCATTGTTGCAACGCAGTCCTCAACGCTCATACTGTTTGCCATCATCGTGGAAATTATCTTGGAGGTGAGTGTCGAGAGTATCGACGCTTTTACACCGCTTCCCAGTCCGTCTGCCAGCACAAAAACGATAGAGTTTTCGTCCTGCTCGACAAGCTCCACATGGTCGCCGCAAAGCTGTTCATCGTGCTTGTTGACGCTCAGATAACCTATATCGGTGCAGAAGCTGAACGCTTTACTGTTCATCATTTGACAGGTTCTCCTTAAGTTTTGTAAGTGCAACCTTTGTTTCAGCGGTCGTTTCACCGAGCAGTGACGCTATTTCCTGAACGACACGCATCTGCTTTTCGATTACCTTGTCAGTGACCGCAATAGTTTCGGCGGCGTTCTTCTCACGCTTCGCCCTTGATATTTCTTCGCCTGTAATATCACGCATTATCGACATTATGATATGATAGCTCTTATCATATATTATCGTTTCCTCGACATACTTTCCGTATTCGGCAAGATATGTACGCTTGTTGTGGATATTTTCGCCCGTGCTCATAACCTCAAGATATGATACCGGGTCGAGTATCCTGACAACAGGACAGCCCATAACATCCGACAGGCTCTTTATATTCATTATTTCACGGGCGGCCTTGTTTATCTGCTGTACTTCAAGGTCCTCGCTGAGTACCATAATGCCGTTGGGTGTGTTGTTGATTATATTATCCGAGAAGCTCTCCGCTTTCTCCTTGAGATACGGCAGACACATTGTAAGATCCGCCTTGCCTTGCAGAATGGCTACCGCTTTTTCACGGCAGGTATCATATCCGCAGCTTCCGCAGTTAAGCTCCTGTGACGGATCGCTCTTGTTCATCTTGCGGAGTATTTCTTCTATCGCCTTGCTTCCGGGCATGGTTTTCTGCATACTGATAAACGGGAGCGATTTTGTCATATCCGAAAGCTCCACAGTATCAAATCTGCCGCTTCCGGCAAACTCGTCCACAGCCCTTCTTTCGTGTATAACGCCCTCGTGCTTTTTATCCATCGCAGGACCGCCTATACAGCTGTTGACGCAGGCGGACATTTCTATAAAGCACTTTCCCACGTTGCCGTCTATAATATCACGCAGAGCGTTACGGCAGTTCTCCACACCGTCTATCGCCATATAGAGATATTCGGGGTTGTCCTTGTTCATAGAACGCAGAATGCCCGATGTCGTGGGATACAGCCTTGTCTTTGCTCTGTCGCTTCTTCCGGCATTGTCCGAAACCGGACAGACCTCTATGTTTTCTTCCTTGAGCCAGCCTGTAAGCTCCTCAAATGTAAGCACGCAGTCTATAGCACCTGCGTAAGCGTCAGCCTCCGCCTTTTTCGAAAGGCACGGACCGATGAACACAGTATGACAGCCCGGATATTTTTTCTTTAGTATCTCTCCGTGCGCAAGCATGGGCGATTTCACCTGTGCAAGATAGGGGAGAGCCTGAGGGTAGTATTTCTGTATAAGCGTATTTACCGTGTGACAGCACGAGCTTATGATTATTTTATGCTCGCCGTCCGCAACCAGCTTTTCATACTGCTCGGTAACAAGCTGTGCGCCCTCGGCGGTTTCTTCTGCTCCCGCAAAGCCCAGCTTTTTAAGAGCGTCGTTTAAAGCTGTTATGCCGATACCGTCATAGTTTGCCACAAAGGACGGAGCAATGCTGACATAAACGGGAGTACCCGAGGCGATAAGCTCTTTTGCCTTGCCCACATCGTTTCTTATCTGCTTTGCGTTCTGCGGACAGGCTACAAAGCACATACCGCACAGAATACATTCGTCCTCGACAATATTAGCCTGCCCGTCAGAAAAACGGATAGACTTTACCGGACAGTGTCTTATACATTTATAACAGTTTTTGCAGTTGGATTTCTTCAGCCGTAAATAACTCATATATTACACCTTGCCATAAGTTTTAGCAGTGAATTTTTCCGCATTCACAATAAAGCGCTCGTGAGAGCCCTTGCCGATAACATCCTTTTCATCCCTTGCAACGACCTCAAATACAAGTCTGCGGTTGTCGATTTCGGTAAGGACCGCTTCTGCGGTAACATTCATACCGACGGGAGTAGCGGCAACGTGTGCAACATCCAGCTTTGTGCCGACAGTGGTCTGTCCGTCCTCAAGCTGTCCTTCAAGCGCCTTGCAGGCAGCCTTTTCTATAAGTGCGATCATCGCAGGAGTAGCGAAAACTTTGAGTGAGCCGCTGCCCATTGTGACAGCCGTATTGGTGTCATCGACCTTAACTTCCGCTTTTCCTTTTGTTCCTGTTGTGAGCATTTAAAATTCACCGTTCCTGTTTATTTTTTTGTACCTCTGTCAGTCAAGACAGACAAGTACCTTTTCGTCAAATATCTGCTGGAAGTTGTTTTCGTTTACTCCGCAGATTATTTCATCGTCTATTTATATCGTAACGCCGTCTGTGCATCTTCCCAGACAGAAAGCAGCACCGAGTTTTACCTTATCTCCGATGTTGTGGTTTGCTATGTAGTCTTTTGCAAGCTCGATTATTTTGTATGAGCCTTTCAGATGGCATGAGCTGCCGACGCAGATGCTGATGTTCTTCATAATACTGTTTCCTTTCGAATAAAGCGGAGTTATCAGAAAATATGACCGTCCCTGATTTCAAACTCCAGATTTTGTGAAAGCACCGCAAGAGAAGCCGCAAGATTTTCATACTGGACTATTACGCCGGTCGGAACAGACAGATGTACAGGTGCAAAATTCCATATTGCAAGTATACCGCTTGCCACCATTTTGTCGCATACCGATTGTGCGCATTCCGGAGGAACGCAGATTATACCGATATGTACTTTAAGCCTTGAGCATATATCCGCCATTTTATCAGCCGGAAGTATGCGCTTGCTGTCAATAATGCTCTCATCCGTGTCAAATGCCGCTACTATGTTAAGTCCGTAGCGGTCAAATTCCTTATATGAGAGAAGCGCCTGTCCAAGCTTTCCCGCACCTGCGATTACCGCCTCTTTCGTATTGTCATATCCGAGAAAGCTCTCAAGATCACGGATAAGTTCTTCGGCAACATAACCCGTTTTCGGCTTGCCTCCCGTAACGCTCACCGATGCCAGATCCTTACGGACCTGCACCTCGTTCAGCTTAAGATCGTTTGCAACAGTGGTAGCGGAAATATTGCGTACCCCGTCTGCCTGCTTTTTCTTCAGATAATCAAGATAGAATGGCAATCTCCTAAGTGCCTGCCTAGAAATTGTACCGTTCATTTGTTCTGCCTTTCTGTGCGGAAGATATAGTTCCTCCGTCTGTCTATACATATAATATTATATTAAAAAATGTAAGCCCTGTCAACCGATTTCGCCAAAATCGTTAAAATTTTATCGAATTGACGGACGAATACTCCAAGACAGGTAAAAACATACCTGAAATGCCGTCTGAAAGAATGTTTGTTGTAATTCCGCACAATAACATAACACTGTTATGCTGTTGCTTTGGTGCAATGCTATGAAATGGTGTCAGGGGTATTGACATTAAGACGGATATAGGTTAAGATAACAGTGTTATGTGAAATCTCTGCGGAAAGGAAGTGCCTTTATGAGTGATAACGAAACAAGACAAAAGCTGATAGACAGCGCAAAGAAAGAGTTCTTTGAAAACGGCTTCGCAAAAGCCTCGCTCAGAAAGATCTGCACAAACGCAGGTGTCACGACAGGCGCTTTGTACTTCTTTTTCAGAAATAAGGACGATTTGTTCAGTGCGATTGTCGCACCTCCGCTTTTAAAGCTGAAAGAAATGCTGATCGAGCATAACCGTGAGGACGAGGAGTATATGGGTTCGTCGGACGAGCAGACGAGGAGCGTTGAAAATCAGCTTTCAACTCATAAAGAGGCAGTCACTATGGTCGGTTATCTTTATGATAATTATGACGCATTCCTGCTGCTGCTCACAAAGTCGCAAGGCTCGGTCTACGAAAACTGCACAGATGATTTTGTGGCACTTATGGAAGAGGGATTTCGCTCAGGTGCAGAGGCATTGCTTAAAAATATGCCGGGTTGCCGTATTGACGAATATATGCTTCACTGGCTCGCCCACATGGATATAGAGATGTTCATACATCTGCTTACCCACGTTCCCGAAAAGGAGAAGGGACTTGCGTATGCCGAGAAAATGATCGGCGCAATGGTAAAGATGTGGTTTGATTTGTTGTTTGTAAAAGATGAATAATGCTGACCGCCTTACACGGCGGTCCTTAAAAACGCCGCAGGATAACGCTGTTATGTTAGCGACAGCTAATACAGTTAGATAAAACTAATATTGATGCTGGAGGACAAAGAGATGTATCTTGAAGTAAAAGACGTAAAAAAGAGCTACGGCTCAGACGCAGGCTACACACAGGTATTGAAGGGTGTGACCACAAGCGTTGAAAAGGGAGAAATGTGTGTAATACAGGGAACGAGCGGTTCGGGCAAATCGACGCTCCTTAACTGCATAGGCGGCCTTGACATTATGGACAGCGGTTCTGTAAAGGTTGACGGCACGGAAATATTCGGGCTTAAGGCTGATGCTCTGGCAAAGTACAGAAAGGCAAACCTCGGCTTTATATTCCAGTTCTACAACCTTGTGCCTAATCTTACTGTCGAGGAGAATATTCAGGTGTGCGAGTATCTTACCGATAAGCCGCTTGATATGAACGAGCTTCTCGATACGCTCGGACTTACCGAGCATAGAAAAAAGTTCCCCTCACAGCTTTCCGGCGGTCAGCAGCAGAGATGCGCCATAGCAAGAGCGCTGATAAAGAACCCGAAGCTTCTGCTTTGTGACGAGCCAACGGGTGCGCTTGATTCGAAAACTTCAAGGGATATACTTGTGCTTCTTGAACAGGTAAACAGGAAATACGGCACTACTATGCTGATAGTAACGCATAACAATGCAATAAAAAATATGGTGCACAAGGTGATAATCCTCAAGGACGGACTTATCAAAAAGGATTATTACAACGAAACGCTTATACCTGCCGCTGAGCTGGAGGATCTTTAATATGAACAAGGTGCTTTCAAAAAGAATACCGAGGGAGTTTAAGTCTAATCTCCCTAAGTACATCGCACTGCTGCTTCTGATAGTGCTTTGTATGTATCTGGTGACAGCGATGGTGGCAAGCTCGGAAACGATTATTATCAGAACAGACGAGCATAATGCCGCAAATCACGTTGAGGACGGACAGTTCACAACGTTCTTGCCTCTGACAGATGAGCAGGAAAAGGATATTACCGATAAGGGCGTTATCCTTGAACGTATGTACAGCCTTGATATAAAGGCTGAGGACGGTTCAACTCTCAGAGTGATGAAGAACCGCAGAAATATCGACCTTGTCGAGCTTATAAGCGGCGAATATCCGTTTAAGGACAACGAAGCAGTAGTCGAACGCAGATATGCGGAGAAACACAGCCTTGATGTCGGCGGTAAGCTGACAGTCGGCGGTACGGAGTATACCGTATGCGGCATAGGTGCATCTCCCGACTATGACGCACCGTATCAGAATATGTCCGATATGGCTGTATCAAGCAAAAATTTCGGTATTATCTTTGTTACCGACAGCGAGTATGAAAGAGTGTCGGACAGTTCAAAGTCGGCGCAGACTTTTACTTACGGCTATCTTCTCGGAAATGATATGACCGGTGATAAGCTGAAGGAGATTATCGAGGATTTTGATTTTGACTATACGAAGGTTACCGACAAGTATTATCTTGAAACGGTAAACGAGGCGCTTGAAAAGCGTACCGAAATAGAAAACGGCATCAATGATTTAGCCGAAGGTGCGGACAAACTTCATAACGGTCTTAAAGATCTGTCGGACGGAGCCGACACGCTTTACGGCGGTATGAATGATTTGTCGGATGGCTCGGATAAGCTGTATGACGGACTTAAGACCTTATATGACGGCACAGTACAGCTTCACACCGGTATGACAAGCATATATGAAGGCGCATCGGCTCTTGATAAGGGTCTTGGCGAATTGTCGGGCGGTGCTTCTTCGCTGAACAGCGCAATAGCAGGAGCAGATTCCGCAGGACTTATCCCTCCCACAATGAATGCTCTTGTAAGCGGTGCGGACAGCCTTGCTTCAGGACTTAAGAGTGCTAAAAGCGGCTCGTCTGAGCTTGTATCGGGCATTAGCAGTGCAAATAGAGGAGCAGAGCAGTTATCGACAGGCACAAATGATGCACTGAACGGAGCAAAGGAGCTTGCCGACGGTGTAAAGGACGCTAAGGACGGTGCTAAAGAGCTTGCAGACGGAGCGAAAGACGCAAAAGACGGCGCAGGCGAGCTTGCAGACGGTATACACGAGCTTAAGAGCAATATCGGAAAACTGCTCGATGCGGCTTTCGACCTTGATCTGACCAACCTTACATCGTTTGTGAAAAGAGCGGATAATGTCCGTATCGCAGGTGCGGCAGGCGATGTCGTAATGAATAAGTACGGCGGACTTGCGGCGTGCGTAATTCTTATGGCGCTGTTTGCATATGTAATATCCGTATTCGTTGTTCATCAGATAAACAGGGAGAGCAGTGTAATAGGTGCATTGTACGCTCTCGGAGTAAGTAAAGGCGCACTTATAAGGCACTACATAATGCTCCCCACGATAATAGCGTTCATCGGCGGCGTACTCGGCTCGGCGATAGGCTTTTCCCCTATGTCGATACAGTCACAGCTTGCGGACAGCTACTCGTATTTTTCACTGCCCGATTTTCAGACGGTTATACCGCTTTACCTTGTGATATATGCCGTTGTTATTCCTCCCGTGATAGCGGCAATAGTGAATGCGCTTGTTATAAACAGGCGACTTTCCGCACCGGCGCTGTCGCTTATGAGAAACGAGCAGAACGTAAGGAATATCAGCCGTATGGAGATAAAGAGCGGCGGCTTTGTAAGAAAGTTCAGAATACGTCAGCTTCTGCGTGAGATGAGAGCGAATATCACGGTTGCGGCTTGTATGTTCGTTTCGATGCTCATTCTTATGCTCGGACTTGACTGCTATTCAATGTGTAATAACGTAACAACAGATATGCTTGCAGGCACAACATACGAGTATATGTATACGCTTAAATATCCGACCTCCGAAGCTCCTGAGGGCAGTGAAGCGTGTTATGTCAAATCGCTCGAAAAGGAAAAGGACGGCTACACGCTTGATATTACGGTAATAGGCATAGACAGCGACAATCCGTATTATAACGTTGATGTGAAAAAGGGAAAAAGCATTGTCACAGCGTCATTATCGGTAGCCCAGAGATACGGAGTAGCCGAAGGCGATAAGTTCATTCTTACCGATGAGGCGGCAGGCACCGACTATGCTTTCACAGTCGACAGTATAAGCGATTATTCTGCAGGACTTGCTGTATTTATGGATATTGACAGCATGAGAGAGCTTTTCAGACAGGACGATGATTACTACAATATGGTGCTGTCCGACAAAGCACTTGATATAGACGAGGGCAGAATTTACTCGGTAACAACAAAGTCCGATATTGAACGCTCGTCAAAGATATTCACCGAGCTTATGAGCGGAATGGTTATAACGCTTGTCGGCACATCGGCTGTAATTTTTGTAGTGGTAATGTATCTTATGATGGGCGTGATGATAGACAGAAGCTCGTTCGGTATTTCGCTGCTGAAAACCTTCGGCTACAGCAAAAAAGACGTGAAGAAGCTGTACCTTGACGGCAATGCAATCACTATAGCAATATCGGCAATAATCTGCTTGCCGCTGTCAAAGCTCGTTATGGACAGAATATATCCTTCGTTTATCCCTAACGTTGCCTGCGGAATAAACCTCAATTTTGCGTGGTATTTATATCCTGCTTTGTTTATCGCCGTTATGCTGATATATCTTCTCACAAGCACGCTTCTTGTAAGAAAGCTGAACAAAATCACACCCGCCGAGGTGCTTAAAAACAGAGAATAACAGAATAAAACAGAACATAAAATCGCTCCCGACCACATCAGCCGGGAGCGGTTTTCAGTATTCGATTTATTTATGCCAACTCTTCCGCCAGCTCATCGATCTGTGCCACGCTTGCATCATTCAGCGCACAGGTAATCTTGACCGTCTTGTCAAGAATATTAAGCTCCTTAGACTTTTCAAACATACCTGCCATGACCTTAGCCGCCATAGGCGCCCATGCGCCGTTTTCGATAAATGCAACCGTCCTCTTCTGATAGTTTCTCTCGGTAAGACCCTCAATGAACGTTCTCATAAACGGGAACACATCCGCATTATAGGTAGGCGTTGCAAGCACCAGCTTGCCGTAAGCAAATGCGTCCGAGATTGCCTTGGACATATCGCTTCTTGCAAGGTCTGTGATAATAACATCAACATTCTTTGCCTTCAGCTTGTCATATAAAAGCTCTGCGGCTTTCTTTGTGTTGCCGTAGATTGAAGCGTAAGCTATCATAACGCCGTCCTTTTCGGGAACGTATGACGACCACTTGTTGTAAAGATCGAGATAGTGTGCGAGGTTTTCACTCAGCACAGGACCGTGTAACGCACAGATTTTCTCTATATCAAGCGCAGCGGCCTTCTTGAGAAGCGCCTGCACCTGCGCACCGTATTTTCCCACAATGCCGATATAATATCTGCGTGCCTCATCATCCCACGCCTGATCGCTGTCAGGTGTGCCGAATCTGCCGAAACCGTCCGCAGAGAACAGGATCTTGTCCTTTGCGTCATACGTTACCATAACCTCCGGCCAATGCACCATAGGAGCAAATACGAAAGTCAGAACGTGACTGCCAAGCGTCAGAGTATCGCCCTCTTTTACGGTAAGCGTGTTTGTAATGGTAAGGTCGGGGAAAAATCCCTTTATCATCGTGAATGTCTTTGCGTTGCCGACTACCGTTGTATCGGGATAGAATTTCAGAAACTCCGCAATACTTGCCGAATGGTCAGGCTCCATATGCTGAACCACCAGATAATCCGGTTTCCTGTCGCCAAGCTCCGTTTTTACCTTTTCAAGCCATATTGCCGAAAAGTTTATATCGACAGTATCCATAACCGCCGTCTTTTCGTCAAGAATGACATAAGAGTTGTAGGAAATGCCGTCAGGCACTTTGTACTGACCTTCAAACAGGTCGATTGTGGTGTCGTTTACACCGACATATTTTACGTCTTCTGAGATAAACATATTAAAATTCTCCCTTCTTTTTCAAGAAATCTACAGATATTTTAACACATCCGAAATAAAAAATCAATAGGTAAATTCAAATAAATTCACGGTTTACAAAGAAATCAGTATTTATTATCATTGTTTCTCCGCTTTTCCTCAATATTTCGCACACGTTCTTCGAAATGCTCCTTCAGCATTTCGTTTTTCTCGTTTGCCTTATCCGAGATTGCATCGTATCTGTCAACCACATTGTCGCTTATCTTAACAAAGTTTTCGGTAAGCCTTTCCTTTACCGTGTCGATTTTTGAAGCGTCACCGCTGTTATCTGCCGTTATCCGTGCATTTTTATCGACGCTTTGGCTTTCGTCCGTATGCCGAAGAAGCATAGCAACTCCCAGTACAAGTGTGGTAAGGTAGACTATAACGCCCGAACAGGTTATTATTATCAGCTTATCGCTTTCGCTAAGCCACATCGCATATACCGTAAGCGAGCGGATAAGAGTAACTGCGGATACGCCTGCGTCCGCAAGAGAAATGTTTCGTATAGCGCTGAGAAGCGGCGAGCGGTGCTGTTGCACTTTTATAAGGTTGATTATCGCACGGGCAAGCTTTATGACCGTGTACACAGCTATACTTGCGATGACAAGCCGTGCATATTGCCGTGCCGTATTGTGTATCATACTGTACAGCTCGATAAGCATAAGTACCACGCTCATGACAATAAACATCATACCCGTAAACCGCATTACATATACTTCCGATACTACCTGTATACCCTTGTCCAGCTTTTTCTCATACGATACAGCCATATAACGCATCACGGCAAGCAGACCGTAATACACGCACAGTATCATAAACCATATCGAGCCGTAGAACAGACCGAGAATGCCGTTATATGCGGCATAGGCGACATTCAGCGTCAGCGAGCCTGCGGTGTACAGCACTATCCGAAAACGCTTGCTTTGCGTGAACAGGCGGATAAATTCTTTCAGCCTGAGTCTGTGTTTTTTCAGTTTATCCGCCTCCTTTGAGAAATTAAGTGCCGTCACAATTCATAACCGTGACGGCATAGCTTGCTATTATATTTTACCTTATCCGCACAGAAAATGCAAATATAATATCATTTTATCATAGCTGTCAAGGAAGTGGTGCTTTTCTCCTCCCTTTTTCCACGCAATGACAGTATCAATATTCACGTTTTCAACGCTCTTGAAAATGTGCTTTTCGACCTCGGGATTTGTCTGCTTCAGCTTTGCGATAAGCTGTTTTATCTCTACACGCTTTGAACGGTTCTCCTCGTTGTTGCAGGTAGTGCAGGTGTCCGTGAATTTGCAGGCACACTGTATAAAGTGCAGACCGTTGTAGTCCCTCCACGCTTTTATATCGTCCTCACGCACAAGGTACAGCGGACGTATAAGCTCCATTCCCTCAAAGTTCGTGCTGTGGAGCTTCGGCATCATCGTTTGTATCTGAGCGCCGTACAGCATACCCATAAGTATCGTTTCTATCACATCGTCATAGTGATGTCCGAGCGCTATCTTGTTACAGCCGAGGCTCTTTGCATCGTTATACAGATGACCTCTCCTCATCCTCGCACAAAGATAACAGGGAGATTTTTCAATGTTATAAACAGAATCGAAAATGTCCGACTCGAATATCTCTATCGGTATTTTCAGCTTGCGTGCGTTCTCCTCG
>ERZ1034691.1429-NODE-1429-length-15422-cov-11.359341_pt1 | contig 15422 bp, 11 predicted proteins | sample MGYA00520638_ERZ1034691 | MGnify/ENA primary metagenome ERZ1034691 (study PRJEB33766, sample SAMN09781763) | gut metagenome | biome: gut microbiome | host: Homo sapiens | place: Madagascar | study: EMG produced TPA metagenomics assembly of the PRJNA485056 data...
AAAATGTAAAATAAAAAGGAGCGAAAAATGGCACCGATCCGCGTTTTACAGGTTATGCCCGCCATGGACGCCGGCGGCATGGAAACCTTCGTCATGAACGTTTACCGCACCGTTGACAGGGACAAGGTGCAGTTCGACTTTTTGTATCATTACGATAAACCGTGCTTTTTTGACGATGAGATCACCCGCCTTGGCGGGCGCATCTACAAAACCACCGTCCGGCAGGACAACAACCTGCCCCGCTACCTGCGCGATCTGCACCAGCTGTTTGCCGCCCACCCCGAATGGCGCATCCTGCACGGGCATTACAGCGGCTTTGGTATGTTCTACAACCCCGCCGCCAAAAAAGCGGGCATCCCCGTGCGGGCGGGACACAGCCACAACACCGCCTATGAGCCGAACCTTGTCGGCACGCTGGATAAGCTGATGAGCAGCCGCTTCAGCGCCGGGCTGACCGACCGCTTTGCCTGCAGCCAAAAATCCGGCGAGATGCTGTTTGGGCGTGACCCGTTTACCGTGGTACACAACGGCATCGACACCGCCCGCTTTGCCCCCGACCCCGTGCGCCGCGCCAGCCTGCGCGCCGCGCTGGGCGTGGCAGAAGGGGAGATTCTGCTGGGTCACGTCGGGCGGTTTTCGGCGCAGAAAAACCACCCCGGACTGCTGAAAATTTTTGCCGCGCTCTGTGCGCAGGACCCGCGTATGCGTTTGGTGCTGCTGGGCGGGGGAGATGCCGAGTATGTGGAAAAAATCCGCGCCTTAGCGCAGGAATTGCAGATAGATGACCGCGTGATTTTTGCCGGCGTGCGCAGCGATATCCCCGCCTTTTACGATGCAATGGACGCCTTTGTGCTGCCCAGCCTGTTTGAGGGGCTGCCCGTAGTGCTGGTGGAGGCGCAGTGCGCCGGGCTGCCCTGCTTTGTGTCCGACACCGTGGACCCCGACGCCGCCTTTACCGACCGGCTGCACTTTTTGCCGCTGAACGACACCGCCGCGTGGGTCGCTGCCCTCGGGCAGGAGAGCTTTGCCCGCGATGCCGACGCCCCGCAAAAGGCGCTTGCCGCCGGGTATGATATACGCACCACCGCCGAATTTTTGCAAAACTTCTACCTGCGCCGGTACAAGGAGGTCACCCCATGAGCAGCCCCGAGATTGCCGTGATTGTGCCGGTTTTCAACGGCGCAAAATACCTGCCCGCCTGCGTGGAATCCATTGCCGCGCAGCGCTTTGCGGATTTTGTCTGCGTTTTGGTGGACGACGGCTCCACCGATAAAACCCCCGCCCTGTGCGATGACATCGCCGCCGGGGACGGGCGCTTTGTGGTGGTTCACAAGCGCAACGGCGGTGCGGCAACCGCACGGCTGACCGGCGTACAGACTGCCCGTGCTTACCACCCGCGGTGGTTCGCCTTTTGCGATGCCGACGACCTGCTGCACCCGGATTTTTTGGGGGAAATGCACCGCGCCGCCACCGAGTCCGGAATGCCCATTGCCTGCTGCCGCCGTGTGTTGTTTACCGACGATGCCGTACCTGCCCCCGGTCCGCTGACCGCAAAGTCCACCCTTTACAGCGCGCCCGACCATCTGGACGCACTGCTGCACAACCACGATATGGATTTCGGTTTGTGGAACAAGCTGTACACCGCCGACCTGCCGCTGGAGGAACTGCTGGACAACAACGTATTATATAACGAGGATTTAATGGCGAACTGGCGCATTTTTCTGCTTGCCAAGGGCTGTGTCTATCTGCCGTTTGCGGGCTACCGTTACCGCCAGCACGCCGCCAGCATGAGCCACGCCCTGCCGCCCCAAAGCCTGGACGACCAGCGTGCCGTGGCGCTGCACATCCGCGAAAGCGTACCCGCCCAATGGCCCGCATTGCAGCAGAGCGCCGACGCCTTTTACTACGAAAAGCTTGTCTACCTGACCAGTATGATCCTGCGCCGTGAGGACACCGCCCCCTACCGCGTGCAGTACGGCGAGATGCTGATCGCCATCAGCAGCGGTCTGAAGGACCGCCGTTTGGGGCGCAACCCCCGTTTGCCGCTTGTGATGCGCCTGTCCGCCGTTGCCACGGTGCGGTTCCCGAAATTGTGGCGCAGGCTTTGCCAAAAGTATTTGAAGGATCGTCAATAATGCAGTTTTTATTTGTGACCGACCGTGTCGAAAACCCCGCCAGTGTCAATGTGACCCTGACCTACCGCACGCTGGAAGCCCTGCTGCGGCAGGGACACAGCGCGGATATTCTGGAACTGCGGGACGGCACGTCCCCGCTGCCCGATGCCCCCGCCGGGTGTACCCGCACGCTGCTGGACTTCCCCGATGAGCGGTTGATGAACGAGATTCTGGAGTACGGTGCCAAGGGCGGCACCCCCGTGCCGCTGCGGCTGGCAAGGCTTGCCTGCCACCCCGCCGCCGCCCGCGCCGCCGTTTTGCAGCTGGCTTTGCACCGCCCGCGCCGCACCACCGCCGCCAAAGCCGCCATCGAAAAGCTTTGCGCCGCCAAGGTCTATGACGCGGTGGTGTGCGTCTGTGCGCCCTACCGCACCGCCTTTGCGCTGGAAAAAGCGCGCATTACCGCCAAAAAGCTGCTGTGGCAGATGGACCCCTACGCCGGGCAGCACGGCTACAAGGCACCGGGCGGCTTTGCGCGGGAAAAACAGCTGATTGACGCGATGCACCGTGTCTTTATTGCGCCCACCGCCCTGCCGGACTACGCCCCCGGCGCGCCGCTGTACGAGGTGCGCGGCAAAATGCGGGTGCTGGGCTTTCCCGCACTGGTTCCCATGCCCGACCCCGCCCCGCACGAGGGGCTGCGCTGCACCTTTTGCGGCAGCCTGTACCCGGGGCTGCGGCAGCCGGACTTTGCGTTGGCGCTGTTTTCCGCGCTGGATGATCCCCGCCTGACCCTGACCATGGCAGGGCGCGGCTGGCAGCCCTTTGCCGATGCTGCCCGCAAAGCCGGGCAGGTGCTGGGCAGCCGTCTGGTGCTGCCCGGTCCCGTACCGCCCGACGAAGCCGCCCGCATGGAGCAGGACGCCGATATTCTGGTAAGCCTCGGCAACGCCCGTGACGAGCAGATGCCCAGCAAGATTTTTGCGTTTTTGGGCAGCGGCAAGCCGATTCTGCATTTGGCTGCCAGCGAGAGCGACCCCGTGCTGGCATTTCTGGCGCAGTACCCGCTGGCGCTGGTGCTGCAGCAGAAGGACGGTGCCACGCCGCAAACCGTTGCCAAGCTGCGCGCCTGGCTGGACAAAACACAGGGGCAGCGCCTGCCCTATGCCAAGACAGCCGCCCTGTTTCCCGCCTACACGCCCGACGTTACGGCGCAGACGCTGGCGGACAGCATCGAAAAGGAGAGCTTATGAAGGTACTTTGGCTGGTCAGCAGCATTTTGCCGCAGGCGGCACAGGCCTGCGGGCTGCAAGGCGACACCGTCAGCGGCGGCTGGCTGACCGGACAGCTGAACGCACTGCGCCCGGTCAGCGAGCTGCACCTGCAGGTGCTTTGCGTCACCGGGCAAAAAAGCCTGACCGGCACGCAGGACGGCGTCACCTACAGCCTTCTGCCGAAAAATTCCGATTTATCGGCATTTTTGGCAGCTGCCAGACCCGACCTTGTCCATATCTGGGGTACCGAATACCCCGCCGCCGCCGCGATGCAGCAAGCAGCCGCCGCGCTGCACATCCCGGCGCTCATCAATATGCAGGGCGTGATGCGCCGCATCGCCGACCACCTTTGCGACGGGCTGCCCGCATCGGTGCAGCACTCGCCCAAGCTGTGGCACTGGGTGGACAAGCTGATCCCCGGCGAGCTGGTGGACGATATGCAGGCGCAGTTTTACCGCCTTGCAGACGCCGAAACCAGCGTTCTGGTGCGCGCCCGATATGTGACCGGGCGCACGGATTTTGACTGGCTTGCCGTCAATGAGGTCAACCACAACGCCCGCTACTACCCCTGCAACGAAACGCTGCGCCCCTGCTTTTACACCGGCTCGCTGTGGCAGCCCCGCGCCGCCGCCGCGCCCATCCTGTTTTTGCCGCAGGGCAACTATCCCATCAAAAATTTACATACCCTCATCCAAGCCCTGCCCGCCGTGCTGCAGGTCTACCCCTGTGCGCGGCTGCACGTTGCGGGCTGGGCGCCGCTGGACAAGGGACCGCTGCTGCGCCCCGTGACCGACGGGCTGTTTCCCTACAAGGCGTACTGCCGCAAGCTGGCGCAGCGCCTTGGCGTAGCGGAGCATATCCGCTATCTGGGACCCCTGGACGCCGCCTCGATGCGGCAGGCGTATCTGGATGCCGATGTCTTTGTGCTGCCCTCCACCTGCGAAAACAGCCCCAACAGTCTGGGCGAGGCGATGCTGTTGGGGATGCCCTGCGTGGTCAGCCACGCGGGCGGCATCCCCGATATGCTGACCCACGAGCGCGAGGGGCTGATCTACGGCAATGCCACCGATGCGGGCGCCCTTGCCAACTACATTTTGCAGGTGCTGCAAAGCCCCGACGGCGGCGCCGCCTTGGGGCAGGCTGCCCGCGCCCGCGCCCTGCAGACCCACGACCCCCGCACCAACGCGCTGACCCTGTGGAAGATTTACGCGGATATTCTGGGGCAGCAGCCGTAAGGCGGGAATTGTGCGGCGTTGCCGTATCGCTGCCCATTGAGAAAGGTACCCTATGAAAATCGCCTTTTTTTCCAACTTTATGAATCACCACCAGCTCCCCCTTTGCCGGGAGCTGCTGCGCCTTACGGACGGGCAATTCACTTTTGTTGCCTTTGAACCGATTGACCCCGAACGTCTGGCGATGGGGTATGCCGACCAGAACGCCCTGCCCTTTGTTGTGCGCGCCTATGAAAGCGAGGCTGCCCTTGCCGAGGCAAACGCCCTTGCCGAGAGCTGCGATGCGCTGATCCTTGGTTCTGCGCCCCACCACTACGCCCTGCAGCGGGCAAAAAACAACCAGCTTACGTTTTTATTTTCCGAGCGTATTCATAAGAAGCACTGGCAGGAGGCGTTTTTGCCCCGCGAGTTTTACCGCGCCTACCATGCGCTGGCGCACTACCGCGGTAAACCGTACTACCTTTTGTCTGCCAGCGCCTACGCCCCGTTTGACTATGCCCTGCACGGCGCTTTTTTGCACAAATGTTTCCGCTGGGGATACTTCCCGGCGGCAGAGCCCTGCGATATCGACGCCCTGATGCGCGGCAAAAGCGCCGCGTCGGGTGCCGGGCTGCAGCTTTTGTGGGCAGGGCGTTTTCTTGACTGGAAGCACCCCGCCGCCGCCCTGCGCGCCGCCGATGCCCTGCAAAAGGCGGGCATCAACTTTACCCTGACCCTGATCGGCAACGGTGAGCAGCTGCCCGCCCTGCAAAGCGAAATTGCCGCGCGGGGGCTGCAGGATCGGGTGCTGCTGCCCGGCTCTATGCCGCCCGAGCAGGTGCGCGCTGCCATGCGCCGCGCGGATATTTTTCTGTTTACCAGCGACTGGCAGGAGGGCTGGGGTGCTGTGCTGAACGAGGCGATGAACAGCGGCTGCGCCGTCGTTGCCAGCCATGCCGCCGGGGCAACGCCCTACCTTGTGCAGGACGGGCAAAACGGCGTCATCTACACCAGCGGCGACCAGACCGCTTTGAACGCCGCTGTGCTGGCACTGGCGCAGAATGCCGCCCGCCGCGAGGCATTGGGACGCGCTGCCTGCCGCACCATCACCGAGCTTTGGAACGCCGAAACCGCCGCCCGCCGGCTGGTTGCGTTGTGCCGCACCCTGCCAAGCACCCCCGCCTACCCCGACGGTCCCTGCAGCGCAGCGCCCCTTTTGCTGCCGCGCAAAACCTACCGCCATAAGGAGAACCGGCTATGAGTACACCGCTGGTCAGCATTATTATTCCCGCCTACAATGCCGCCGCCTTTATCCGGCGCGCGGTGGAGTCGGCGCTGGCGCAGACATGGCAGCCCGTGGAGGTCATCGTTGTCAACGACGGCTCCACCGACGACACCGCCGCCCTTGTGCAGTCGCTTTGCGCACAGCACCCGCAGCTGCACCTGATCTCCACCGAAAACGGCGGCGTGTCCCGTGCGCGCAACATCGGCATGGACGCAAGCCGCGGCGAATACCTGACCTTTCTGGACGCCGATGACGTTCTTTTGCCCAACGCCGTGGAGCTGCTGCTGACCCACCTGCTGGCGTGCCGCGCCGACCTCTGCAGCGGTCTGTGCCGGGACCACCCCACCGACCCGCCCGATTCCGGGCTTTGCCGCGTGTACAAGGGTGCCGATGCGCTGATGCTCAGCCTGCGGGATCAGCGCGAATGCTACACCGTCAACGCCAAGCTCTACCGCCGGGAAATTGCCTGCAAGGCGCGCTTTCCCGAGGGGGCTGTCGCGCACGAGGACAGCTTTTTCGTCTTTTTGTGTCTTATGCAGGACATCACCTTTGCCTCGCTGGAGCGCTATGTGTACCGCCACTATACCGTGGCGGGCAGCGCCTCGCTCTCCGGCTTCAACGAAAAAAAGCTCTGCATCCTTGACCTTGCCGAGCGCAAGCAGGCGCTTGTGCAGCAGCAATGGCCGGCGCTTGCCCCCTATGCCGTCAATGTACGGCTGAAGGCCTGTATGGTGGTGCTGCTTTTGCTGCTGCAGGAGCCTTCGCACCGGTTCCGCACGGCAGAAAAAACCTGCCTGCGCTACTTTTATGCACACAAGGATGCCTATCTGCCCGCCGGGGACACCCCCGAGGTATGGTACTGCCTGCTGCGCCGCCACGGCTACTATCCCCGCAAGCTGGCTGCGCGGCTGTCGCGCACCGCAAGGCGGCTGCTGCGCCGGTAAAATTTGCGGTAAATTCACAAAATTTCTACCCTTTTTCTGTGATTTCGTGTATACTGTAGGTAGTATGATTGTTTCAAGGAGGAAAAACAGCCATGGATCGTTTTGAAATCAGCGTGGTCGTGCCCATTTATAATGTTAAGCCCTGGCTGAGCGAGTGCGTCAACTCCATTCTGGAGCAGGAGATCGACGTACCGTTTGAAGTCCTTTTGGTGGACGACGGCTCCACCGACGGCTGTGCCGAGGTCTGCGAAGCCTTTGCCGCCAAGGATCCCCGCGTCAAGGTCATTCACAAAAAAAATGCCGGTCTTTCGGCTGCCCGCAACACCGGCATCGACGCCGCGCAGGGTCGCTACTATGCCTTTGTGGATGCGGATGACCGCATCTGCCCCGGCTACCTGCAGACCCTGTACACCGCCTGTGAGGAACACGATGCCTATATGTCCCTCTGTTCACTGGAAAGAGTTCAGGAGGACGGTTCCTTCTACGAGCCGCGGGAAATTGAGCGCCCCGTGGCAGAGGGGGTTTTCTGTGGTAAGGAGTTGCTGCAGAACTTTTTCGGTCCCGGCGGGCTGACCTACACGGTAGCGTGGAACAAGCTCTACCGCGCCGAGGTGTGGAAGCTGCTGCACTACCCTGAGGGACGCCTGCACGAGGACGACTTTGTGGCGCACCGGCTGTTCTGGCGCTGCGACAAGGTCGTCTGCGTGGACAAGATTTTGTACAACTACCGCAACCGCAACGGCAGCATTATGCTGTCCAGCCTGCGCCCCGAAAGCTTTGACGCCGTGGACGGTCTGGTGGACCGCTACCGCTTTTATGTCGAAAAGGACACCGCGCCCGAGCTGATCGACGCCGCCTACGCAGCTTGCTGGCGGCGGTATATGTACCTGTGCGGCATGATTCGCCGGAATCCCACCCCCGAACTGGTCAAGGCGATCAGCAAGCAGCAGTTCGTGATGCAGGGTCTTTTGGACTGCCTGCCCAACTGCCGCGCGATGAAGATGTCGGACAAGCTGTCCGCCGCGCGCTGGAGCATGATGAGCGCCGAGAGCCTTTGCCCGCTCAAGAAAGACTGAATGATGCTGCATACTGATGCCCGTATTCCCCGCGTGCTGCTGGTGCCGCCGCCGGAGCTGCCCATGCCTGCCGTACAGGGCGGCGCGGTGGAAACCCTGCTGACCCACCTGCTGCGCGAAAACGAGCGCTGTGGTGAGCTGGAACTGTACTGCGCCAGCGTACCCGATGCCGCCGCGCAGGCTGCCGCCGTCGGCTGGCAGCACAACCATATGCTCTATCTGCCCGTACCGCCGGGTCACCGCCGCTGGCTGCCGCTCAACGCAGTGCAGCGGCTTTTGGGTGTGGCAAAGCCGCCGTGGGAGCCGTGGTACCAAGCCTTGCTTTTGACGCTGATGCGTCAAAAATTAAAGCCAGATCTCGTTTTTGCCGAGGGGGGTAACCTGCTGCAGCTCAGCGCGATCAGCCGGCATTTCGGGCGCGGGCGCACGCTGGCGCACCTGCACGGTGAAACGCAGGCGACCCCTGCTGTGGATGCCGTGTACGGGGGCGTGGCAGCCATCAGCGATTTTGTGCGCGGGCGCTATCTGGAAAATTCCGCCCTGCCGCCGCAAAACGTCTATGTGCTGCGCAACTGCATTGACACCGCCCGCTTTTGCCCCGCCCCGCGCGACAACGCCCTGCGCGCCCGCCTCGGCTTTGCCGAAAGCGATTTTGTGCTGATCTTCTGCGGACGTCTGCAGCCCGAAAAAGGCATTGCCGAGCTGCTGCAGGCGCTGGCATTGCTGCCCGACCCCGCCGTCAAGCTGCTGATCGTCGGCAGCCCGTTTTTTGCCAAAACCGCTGACAGTCCCTTTTTGCAGGCGCTGCAGAGCCAAGCAGCCGCGCTGGGCGACCGCGTCAGATTTACCGGGTTTATTCCCAACGACGAGCTGCCCGCCTACTACCGCATTGCGGATTTGGCGTGCGTTCCCAGCGTTTGTCAGGAAGCCGCCGGGCTTGTTCCTGTGGAGGCTATGGCGTGCGCCTTGCCGCTGCTGGCGACCGTCAGCGGCGGTATGCCGGAATATATCCGCGATGCATCGCCTTATTTTGCGCTGATTTCCCCCAACCTGCCGCAGGAGCTTGCGGCGGGCATCACCGCCCTGCGCGCCGACCCCGCGCGCAGAGCCGCTATGGCAGCAGCCGGTGCCGCTGCCGCCCGGCAGTATTCGCCCGAAGCCTACTACCGCGATTTTGTCGCGCTGGTCCACACCGTTTTGCAGAAAGGAGCCGCATCATGAGCCAAGCCGCCGTCTGTGTGGTCGTGCCGGTATACAACGCCGCCGCCACGCTGGATCGCTGTGTGCAAAGCGTTGTCAGCCAGCAGGTAACAGGCGGGCTGCAGTGCGTGCTGGTCAATGACGGCAGCCCCGACAACAGCGGCGCGCTGTGCGATGCGTGGGCCGCTAAGGACCCCCGCGTGCAGGTGCTGCACCAGGGGGACTTGGGCGTTTCGATGGCGCGCAACAACGGGATGGCGCTGGCGGACAGCGAGTTTTTGGTGTTTCTTGACTCTGACGATGCGCTGCGCCCCGGCGCCCTGCAGGCGGCGCTGGATGCCCAGCACGCCGACCCGGACGCCTTTGTGGTGTGGAATTACACCCTCGATGCCGCCGACCCCGCGCCCGTAACGCAGGACGGCGCCGTCCTGCCGCCCGCCAAGCTGGCGCGCCTTTGGCTGGACTGCTACCTGCCCATGCCGTGGAACAAGCTCTACCGCACGGCGCTGGCGCAGACGCTGCAATTTGACAAATCGTTTACTTTGGGTGAGGATTTACAATTTGTATTGGATTATGTTGCCCTGCTGCAAACCGCGCAGCCGCTGTGGCATTTCCGGCAGCTGACTGCGCCGCTGACCTTTTACGATTGCAGCCGCAGCGGCACGCTTTCGCACCGGTACCACACCGATTACTGCCCTGTGTGGGTGCAGCATTTCACCAAGCTGAACGCCGCTGCCGAGGCACTGCACGCCCCGGCGGAGGATCTGCACCTTTTGCACCGCACCGAGCTGCGCTTCTACGCCGAGGGCGCCGCCGACATCCTGCACCGCGACCCCGGCACCCCCGCCGAGCGCCGCCGCCGGGCAGCCGAGGCGCTGCGCGCGCCGTGGCTGCGCACACTTTTGCGCACCCTAAAAGCCGAAAAAAGCTACTCGCCTTATTATCTGCCCTGCCTTTGGCGCAGCCTGACGCTGTTAAACGCGATGTACACCTCCAAAATCTACGGCAGTTCGTGGCTTTTCGGCAAGCTGGACTGGGCAGGATACTACCTGTTTTTGGGCAAGCGCCAGCGGTAAGGCGCGCAAAGGCTTCTCCCTTTGGGAGAAGCTGTCCGCGCAGCGGACGGATGAGGGGGAGCCTGCCGATACGCACCCCCTCATCCGGCGCACAAGCGCCACCTTCTCCCAAAGGGAGAAGGCTCTTTGTTCTTCTACCACAGAAAGGTCACCTCCTCCTTATGAAAATCTCCTCCATGTCCGCCGAGGAGCGCGTCCGCCACCTGACGGAAGCGCCCATCCCCGGCTTGATTTTAGAGCTTTCGCTGCCCACCGTGATCAGTATGCTGGTCACCAGCCTGTACAATATGGTCGATACCGCCTTTGTCGGGCAGCTCAACACGCAGTCCACCGCCGCCGTCGGCATATCCTACTCGGCGATGGCGCTGCTGCAGGCCGTCAGCTTTTTCTTCGGTCACGGCTCGGGCAACTATATTTCCCGCAAGCTCGGCGCGCGTGAGTACGACAATGCCGAGCGTATGGCGTCCACCGGCTTTTTCTCGGCAGTGTTCTGCGGCTGCGTGCTGGCGGTGCTGGGCGTGGTGTTTATCACGCCGATTTCCCGCCTGCTCGGCTCCACCGACACCATCCTGCCCTACACCGTGCAGTATCTGCGTTGGATTTTCGTCGGCGCACCGTTCATTATGGGTTCCTTTGTGCTGAACAACCAGCTGCGGTTTCAGGGCAGCGCCTCGCTGGCGATGGTCGGCATTGCGCTGGGCGCGGTGCTGAACGTTGCGCTGGACCCGCTGTTCATCTTTGCGCTGGATCTCGGCGTGGCGGGTGCCGCGCTGGCAACCGTCATCAGCCAGTTTGTCAGCTTTGCGGCGCTGCTGGTGCTTACCCAAAAGCGCGCCGCCATCCCCATCAAATGGAGCCGCTTCACCCCCAAGGCGCGCTATTTCGGCGCCATTTTCAACGGCGGCGTGCCGTCGCTGTGCCGGCAGGGCATGGGCAGCATCGCTACCGTGGTGCTGAACTTCTCCGCCGGGGCGTTCGGCGGGGTCGATGCCGATGCCGCCATCGCCGCCATGAGCGTTGTCGGGCGCATCACGATGTTTGCCGGCTCGGCGCTGATCGGCTTCGGGCAGGGGTTCCAGCCCGTCTGCGGCACCAACTTCGGCGCGGGCAAAAACACCCGCGTGCGTGAGGCGTTCTACTTCTGCCTCAAGCTCGGCGGTGCAACGATCGGCGTTTTGTCGCTGCTGGGCATCGCGTTTGCGCCGCAGATCATTGCGCTGTTCCGCAATGACCCCAAGGTCGTCGAGATCGGCACCGTGGCGCTGCGCGCGCAGATTCTCACGATGCTGCTGGCGATCTGGATCATCCTGACCAATATGATGCTGCAAACCATCGGCTACGCCGGGCAGGCATCGCTGGTTGCGGCGTCGCGGCAGGGGCTGTTTTTCATTCCGGCGGTTTTCATTCTGCCGCAGTTTTTCGGGTTGTTCGGTGTGCAGATCGCGCAATCCGTGGCGGACGTGTTCAGTTTTCTGCTGGCGCTGCCCTTGGCATTGCGTGTGCTGAACGCCTTCCGCACGGATGCCGAGCCTGCCCAGACAAGATAAATTACCAAACGGAGGATTCCCTATGCTCGTACCTGTACTGTTATTCATCGTAGGTCTGTTGTTTTTGATCAAAGGCGGCGACTGGTTCGTTGACGGCGCTTCCAGCCTGGCCCGCCGCTTTCACCTGCCGGAACTGCTGATCGGCGCCACTGTCGTGTCCATCGGCACCACCCTGCCCGAGGTTATGGTTTCCACCATGTCGGCGCTGTCCGGCCATGGCGAGATCGCCTACGGCAACGCCATCGGCTCGGTCATCTGCAATGCCGCGCTGATTGCCGCCATCACCATTGCGGTGCGTCCCGGCAAGGTGGACCCCAAGACCCTGCGTACCCCCGTGGCGTTCTTCTTTGCCGCTGCCGCCATCTACTGCTTTGCCGCCTATGTTATGGGGCGCTTTACCCGCGTGCTGGGTCTTGTGATGCTGGCGATGTTCGTGGCGTATATGGTCGTCAACGTCAAGCAGATGAAAAACGCCCCCGCCGAGGAACCGGCGGAGGAAACCGAGGAAATGCCCCTGTCCAAGACGCTGTTGCTGCTGGTCGTGGGCGCTGCGCTGATTGCCGTGGGCGCCAACCTGCTGGTGGACAACGGCACCCTGATCGCACAGGCGCTGGGCGTACCCGAGAGCGTGATCGCCCTGACCTTTGTGGCACTGGGTACCAGCCTGCCCGAGCTGGTCACCGCCGTGACCAGCCTTGTCAAGGGTCACAGCGATTTGTCGCTGGGCAACGTGGTCGGTGCCAACGTCTTTAATCTGGTGCTGGTCAGCGGCGTGTCCGTAACGCTGGCGCCCTTCACCATCCCGCAGAGCAACACGCTGTTCGGCATCAACTCCAGCCTTGTGCTGGATCTGCCGGTCATGCTGGTGGTTATGCTGATTTTGACCCTGCCCGCCCTGCTCAAGGGCAAGCTGAACCGCGCCCAGGGCATTTTGCTGCTGGCGGTGTACGCGGCGTTCTGCGTGGTGCAGTTCGCGCTGTAACCCTACATAGAAAAAACCAAAAGTGCCGCCCCGGTCACGGGGCGGCACTTTTCGTATTCTTTGCAGATAAATGCGAAACCTGCCGGGCAAACCGCGTCTATGACTTCCCCTTGGGGAAAAACTGCGGCTACTGCCCATTGCGCAGTAGGGGAGGGGCATTGCCCCGCCCGCAGCCGTCCTGGTAATGCGATATAACGGCTAAATCGCCCGGGACGCATTTATGCGTCCCCTACAAACCTGCCGCAAATACCGCCGCAGCAAAAAACGAACCACCCTTATAAAACCGTGTCCGCTAAGCGGACACACCTTATCTAAACTCTAAACTCTTAACTTTTAACTCTCATCTTTCCGCTGCCCTCATATTTCCACCAAAAAAACGCCTGCGGTGTGGTATAGTTTGCCCGTAACCAACATAGGATAGGGGGCATTTGTATGGCGGTTTTTACAAGGCAGCGGCTGCGGCTTTCGGCGGGGGGCGCACCGCCCATGCGGTGGGTGCCGGGGGTGCGCACCTCGGTGTGGCTGTGGCAGGCGGCATCGGCGGCAGGGGGCGCCCTGCTGGGTGCCGGGCAGGTGTACGGCGGGGCGGCGCCGTTCGGGCTGGCGTTTGTGCTGGGCTGCCCGGCGGGATACGCCGTTGCGGCAGGCTTGGGGGCTGCCACAGCATCCCTTTTGCTGCAGCCGGGCATCTTGGGTATTGCGCTGGCGGGCAGCACCCTTTGCGCTGCGGTTTCACGGTTTGCCGTCAAAAATCGGCGCGTGGCTGCCGCTGTCGGGCTTGCCGTGCTGGCAGCAATGCCGCCGTCCTTCTGGTTCTTGCGCGGCTCGGTCACCCCGTCCGAGGTTGCCCGGCTGCTCTGCACGGGGCTGCTGGCCGCCCTGCTGGGTGCGGGATTTGCCAAGCTGCCGCTGCGTCAGCCCAAGGGGCTGTGTCTGGCGCTGGCGGTCGCCGCCTGCTGTGTGCAGCGGTTTGCCGCGGCAGCCTTTGCGCCGGGGCTGGCGCTGTTTGCCGCCGCCGTGTTCTGCTGCGCGGTGTCCGGCACCTTGGAGCAGACCGCCGTCTTGTGCATTGCCTTTTGCGCCGCGCTGACCGCCGCTGACCGCGCCTTATGCCCCGCCGCCTGTGCCGTGGCGCTGGGCGGGCTGGCGGCGGGCTGCCTGTTCCCGGGGGATCGCCGCCGCTGTGCCGCCGTGTTTGCGGCAGGCTGCGGGGTGGGGGCGCTGGCATTGCCGGACGTTTCTGCCCTGCTGCCGCTGGCAACCGGGGCAAGCGCGGGACTTGCGGTCGCCTTGGCGCTGCCGCAATCGCTGCTGCAGGGGCTGTTTCCGCCGCCCGCACCGCCGCTGCAAGCCCAGCCGCTGAACGGTGCAGCCCGGCGTCTGGCAGGGGTGGCGGACACCCTCAGCGACATTGCCGACACCGTGACCGCCGTCTGTGACCGCCAAGCGCCGCCCAAGGGCGAAACCTTCGACTTTGTGGTCGAGCATATCGCGCGCACCACCTGCCAAGGCTGCACCCGCCGCAGCCAGTGCTGGGTGCGCGGCTATTCCACCGCCATGGACGGGCTGTACCAGCTCAAGCCCACGCTGGAAACGCTGGGCAAGGTCGAGGTCGAAAACCTGCCGGGGCAGCTTTCGGTCTGCATCCACCCCGGCGATTTGTGTCTGGCTGCCAACCACGGGTACCGGCTGTGGCGCAGCCGCCGCCAGACGCGGGCGCGGGCGGTTATGCTGCGCACCGCCCTGACCGAGCAGTACAGCGCCTTGGCGGGGGCACTGGCGCAGCTTTCGGCAAAGCTGAGTCAGGCGGGGCTGCCCGACCCCCGGCGCGGGGAAAAGGTCGCCCGCTTTTTTGCCGATCTGGGGCTGGAAACGCTGGAATGCTGCGCCGCTACCGACCTGACCGGGCGGCTGAGCCTGACCGTGACGCTGCCGCGCACCCGCTTTACCGAAACGGAATTGGACGCTCTCACGTCAGAAATTAGCCGTCTGTGCCGCCGGGATATGGCGCTGCCGGAGGTTTCGCACTGCCGCACGGTGACAACGCTCACCTTCAGCGAGCGCCCGCTGTTTGCCGCGCAGTTCGGCGCAGCGTCCCGCCCCGCCAAGGGGCAGACGGTCAGCGGGGATGCCTTTGACCAGTTTTGCGACGCCGCCGGGCGGGCGCAGATGCTGCTGTGCGACGGTATGGGTACGGGTCGCCCCGCTGCGGTGGACGGGCGGATGGCTGCCAAGCTGACCGCCCAGCTTTTGCGGGCGGGCTTTGCCGCCGAAAGCGCCGCGCGGCTAGTCAATGTGGCGCTGAACCTGAAAAGCGCCGATCAGGAATCCGGCGCCACGCTGGATTTGCTCACGGTGGATCTGTACACCGGGCGGGCAGGGCTGTTCAAGGCGGGGGCGGCGCCCAGCTTTGTGGTGCGCGGCGGCACGCCCTACGCGCTGGAGGGCAACAGCCTGCCCATGGGCGTGGTGGACACGCTGGTGGGGCGCAGCACGGCGTTCTCGCTGGACGGCGGGGATTGGGTGGTGCTGGTCAGCGACGGCGCACTGACCGACGGCAGCGAGTGGCTGCTGCAGCAATTGCAGCTTTGCGCCAAGCTGGGACACACCCCCGACCGCGCCGCTGAAACCATTGCCGACGCCGCCGCCCGCCGCGCCGGGGACAAGCAGGATGACATCACGGTGGAGGTGCTGCAGCTGGTGCGCAAAGGAC
>ERZ1034691.1436-NODE-1436-length-15341-cov-4.899974_pt1 | contig 15341 bp, 12 predicted proteins | sample MGYA00520638_ERZ1034691 | MGnify/ENA primary metagenome ERZ1034691 (study PRJEB33766, sample SAMN09781763) | gut metagenome | biome: gut microbiome | host: Homo sapiens | place: Madagascar | study: EMG produced TPA metagenomics assembly of the PRJNA485056 data...
ATACTCCTCCAATGCGAACTTAGCGTTTATGTCCTCATACTCGGCAAGTGCGTCGTACACCTTCTGCACTCCCTCCATAACATTCTCCTTTACGGTCTTCGCTTCGTTGAGCGGTGGGTCCTGCGGCAAATAACCCACAGTATAGCCAGGGCTCCATACCACTTCGCCCTGTGTTGGCTGTTCCAGTCCGGCGATGATTTTCATCAGCGTTGACTTACCAGCACCATTCAAACCAATGATTCCGATTTTTGCGCCATAGAAGAAGGACAGATAGATGTCCTTCAGAATCTGTTTGCGGTTTTGTGGGATAATCTTCGATACTCCCACCATAGAAAAGATAATCTTCTTGTCGTCTACTGTTGCCATATGTTGATAGTTGAAATTACTTAGGTTGCGCAAAGATAAGAAAAATATGGGACATAATGAAATGAACTTGTCAACTTCTATTTCTTTACAAGATTTTGCAAGGCATAAAGCGGAAAGATGTCTATACGACAATCATCCTTTGTGAAACTACCAAAGTTTTCAAGCGAAGTACGTACAGCACGAGTGATTCCTTTGGATTCCACAAAAGAGTACAAGCTCTTCATGCCTCCTTTCACCTCAGCTTTTACTTCGATTGGCAATATCTTCATGTCTTTTGCCATTATATAATCCACTTCTGCCAAAGAATTCTTTATACCACGCATCCAGAAATACAGCGAAGGAACACTGTCCGACGGCATGTTCTTGATAATCTCCAATCCTGCCACCATTTCCGTAATATGTCCTTTATTAACCAAGTCAACAACATTACTGATCAAGATTTGCTCAGAGATTTCGGTTAGACTACCAAAGTCCATACCCAATATGGCGAGTAGCAAACCGCTATCCAAGAAAAGATATTTCGCACAACCTTCGTCAGCCTCAGCACCAAGCGGAAAACCATTTGCAGCCGTATTACAAACGGGAATGAGCAATCCAGCCAAAGTCAATAAATTCAAGGCATCCTTTATCTGACTTGAACGAAAATCTCGCGACACCTGACTATATACAAATTTTCCACCTATCTGATGGGCTGCACTATGCAAAGTCTGGCGCAGTAAAGAAACATTGGCACGTTTCTTATATTTAGCGAAATCCACCTCGTATGTATAGGCTATTTCTTTCTGCACAGACTGACATTCCACATAACTTTGTGTCCTCACCCATGTATCTACCGACTCTGGCATACCGCCCACCATCAAATATGTACGAAAGAGCGAAACCAATTGTTCATGCAATATAGGCAACAAAGGCTGTTCATGCGAAGCTTCCCACTTCGACTTTAACAAGGCATCCATACCCAAGGCGTCAAGAAACTCATCAAAAGACATTGGGTACATAAACATCGAATGAATTTCATTCAATGCAAATTCTAACAACGACCCCGCAGCAACAACATGAAGTTCGGGCATGTCCTCCCAAAAGAAGCGCAAGGACGATATGGCTTCTTGACACATCTGTATCTCATCAAAAAAGAGCAAGGTCTTGCCTGGTATTATTTGCGCTCCCGTTATAGATTTGATTGTTTCAACAATATGCTTCGCATCTAAGTCTCCTCGGAATATCTCCAAGTATATCGGCTTACGCTCAAAGTTGATTTCCACCATATTGTCAAATTGCTCACCCAAATGGCGAACAGACGACGACTTGCCTACCTGTCGTGCTCCTCTCAGCAATAAGGGTTTATGGCGTGGACTTTCCTTCCACGCCAACAAAGCTCGGTCAATCTGGCGATTATAGTATCTCTGCTGTTCCATTTTCATATCGTTTATTGCGCAAATGCAAAGATAAACGTTTTTGTTTGATTTCCAATGTATTAACAGCTAAAAATGCTAAAATCCAAACATATAAAGCAACGACAATTGCTAAAATCCAAACATATAAAGCAACGACAATTGCTAAAATCCAAACATATAATCTTCGTCTTTTTGCTAAAATCCAAAGAAATAGGTTGTCATTCCACACTGGGTTCTGCCGCCATTGACATTTCTTCCTCTGGTATTTCATAGCGTCGCACGCTATGGTCTTTAAGGTATATGCGGTTGAGGGTGAACGCCAGGGCCTCCAAGGTCTTTGCTCTGACAGCCGGCTTAAGCTGACATTCCCATACCGTGATGCAATGCCAGCCCATTGATGCAAGTTTGTGCTGTTCTGCCAAGTCACGAGCCTTATTGCGCTCTATTTTCGACTTCCAAAAATCACTGTTAGTCTTTGGCAACACGTAGTATTTGCAGTCCTCGTGCCCATGCCAAAAACAGCCGTTTACAAAGATTACCGAACGATACTTACGCAGCACAATGTCAGGATGGCCAGGCAGACGAGGGTGGTTCAGCCGATAGCGAAACCCTCGGCTGAACAGGTACTTTCTCACCAGAATCTCCGGCTTGGTACCCTTCCCACGTATCGATGCCATACAACGATGGCGTTGCTCCTTAGTTAGTTTGTCCATGCTTACATTTGTATTTTTGACATCATTTCCAAAACATTAAATAACGTTGCTTTGTTTGTATATGTAGCACCAGAAATCCTACATAGTTCAGACAAATCTATTATCTTATTTACTCCTATATTCAATAGCATAGCTGAAAAAATCATTATTGTATTGAGTTTAGTGTCACTCTCAACAAATTCAGCATTTTTATGATAGTCATCTCCGAATATTATAGGATATTTACTAGCATCATAAATATAAATGCAATTGCCTGCAGCTCCTGTTGTTTTACCCCTCTTTTTTATCAGTGGATACACTTTGAACGCTTCGTTATTTCCTCTAATAAGAAAATAATCACAAAGACAGAATTCCTTGTTAAGAGGTTGAGGCAAGATCTGTTCATCAACATTTTCTTTTTGTGAAATTTCCATTAAAGCCCCTCGAACAACTTGCATCTCTTCATCATCTTCATTGAGTTTTGTTTCATACAATTCATAGTCAGAAACCATGAAGGTATTGTTTCCTTTACAGGAAACATGCTCCACATAATCTCTACCATTGAAATGATACAGCCATTTTCGATTAGCATCAGGCAAACCAAAATAGTTGTACAATCCAACATTATCTATGATGATGGTTTTCTCTTTTCCTTCCACGACACGTAAACCTCGTCCTACTTGTTGTAAATAGAGTGCTAAAGATTTCGTCGGCCGTGCCAATTGTATGAAACTTACATCAGGACAATCAAAACCTTCCGTAAATATTTCCACATTAACCAATACGCTTATATCTCCATTCTTGAACTGCCCTATAAGGTTTTGCCGTTCTTCTTTTGATGTATCACAATCAATTGCTACAGCTTTAACACCATGACTACTATATAAATCTGCAATCTTTAAAGCATGAAGTTTATTAATGGCATAGATTATACCTTTACGTCCATCAGCAAATTTTTTATACGACTCATAGAGCTTCGAACGTATTCTTTGGTTATTGAATGTATTGTCAAGGTCTGAATTTGAAAATTCTCCTGTTTGTGCCACTTCTGAACAATCTACAAGTCTTTGTATATCAGAATTGGGCTTGATGCTTACATAATCAAAATCAGCCAAAAGGTGGTTATTGATAAACCATGATATTTGAGGAGATGTAACAAGTTTTTGATACAACTTCAAGAAAGATTCGTGATTCAATCTCCACGGAGTAGCTGTAACTCCCAGTTTCTTTGCCTTTGGAAATAATTCAAACAATTCAATGTATGTATCTGCTAACGAATGATGAGCTTCATCTACAATGATATAGTCAAACTTCATTCTTAATGTACTATAGAAGTTCCTTTCTGTCAATAAGGACATTATACTTGCTACTTGTACACGTTTCCACAAATGCTGTTCGCGTGTCCCTTGAATAAAACCATGTGGAATGCCAAATTTTGATAATGTTGCAGATATTTGGTCAAGCAATTCCATTCTATGTGCAACAACAAGAATATGGACATCTTTATGAAGTTCTTTATACGCAGCCAATAAGTCGTTTACTATAGATGTAAACAAATACGTCTTTCCTGTTCCTGTAGGCATCTGCAACATCACAGCATCACAAGTATCCCAAGCATCAAATATCTTGCCTTTAGCTTCAATCTGATGCTTACGTAGGTTTTCATTATACTGTTTAAGTTGCGAATAGTTCATATCAAATTATTGTAATTTCAAGTTTTATGTGTAGCATTGCTCCTATCACTCGAAGTAGTTTTACTTTTTCCTTGGTCATATTTGGCACAATGACCCAACGTTGTTCACCGATTTGAACCTGTGAATTTACTATTTGCGTTGTCGTTATCAACTCTAAACCACCCCATGTTAAATGCCTTCGCATAATATCGTCAATACCTAGTTTCCATATTACTTCTAAATAAGTATCTAAGGCACTGCTATTAGCAACATAATCTCCATCAGGAAATTTTACGAGCAATTTATCTTTAACACGGCTTTTCTTCTCCTTATCCGGCTTCTCTTGTGTTTCAAATTCCGTTCCAACTTCAATACTCAGACCTAAATTAAGCTGAATGTTGATGGAACGCAGTTGCAAATATTTACTATCAGAATTTGATTGGGTATTAATATACCAACCATCACAAACCGGTTTCATCCATTCTTCGTATTTGGAATATATTTCCTTTGACAGTAACGGCAAATGACACAATTCCAATTTGATAGAAGAAAATTTGTCTGAACCAATTTCTGTCAATACAGCAATCATTGTAGAAGTCGTATTTTTATAACAAAAAACCTTACCATTAGGAAAGGTAACACAAATCAGTTTCTTTTTAGCCCTTGAACGATATTTTTCTTCTTTCATATTCTATTCCTCATTATACATTTTCATGGTATGGACAAGCGAAATAAGCTCACCCGGCTGCATCTTTGTGCGGTATATACCAATCCATTGTTGTCCAATATTATGGTATTCCCCCAAACGTAATCGTAAACCAGGCACACCTTTATTATCGGCAAAAGCAATACGTTCAATATCGTAGTAACCATCTATCATACCACCAACCATTGGCAACAAATACCTTATACCCATAAGGTTTATACTGGGTATACGCTCCATGGTATATGTCTTCCCCTTGTGCTCATAGAATGACTTAAAGGTATCATCTGTCTTACGAACCATACAAGTAAGCACATTCTTTTCGTCAGCATCAGAGGGCAGTATTACCCCTACCGTATCTACAATAGAAGGTAACACCTCTAATGGATCACGTCCCAATTCACATGGCTCTACAAAAAAGTATTTTCTAAGTTCTTGAATCAACGAATTGTTCTCCTTTCTGCAAGCCTCACTGTCTTCAAGAGCTAATGAGTAAATATTATGGTCCTTTTCAAAAGGCGTATATACCTTGCCAAGCAATTGCTGGAAATGAGTTTGGATGTAAGCTACATCATCAACTCCCGGTTTAGCTCTCATTGCATAGAATTTATAATCATGCTGAAGCCATTCCTGTATTTCCTTACGGAATTTATCCCTAATTTTATCTTTCCATCTGGCTATTTGGTTAGTATTGTTACGCGCATACATCGACAAAACAAACAGAAAGTTAACATCGTAATGAAATAAAAGCATTGTATCACGATCGAATAAACGATTCGTAAATTGTACATTCTTATGCTTGTTCTTTTTTCTATCAGTTTTTTCAATGCCATCATTCGCATAATCATAATTCTCATCCATTTTCGCGGAGATAAAAAAAGTTTGGAATAATATCATACCCCTCTGTCTTATCGTCACGCAAACGTATATGCGAAGACTTTACTGTATCATTAAATCCATTGAATATGTCCAAGTTCCATTGGATTACATTTCGGGCATACGTATACTGTTTATAAACGGATTCACGACCAAGCTCATGTCCCATTTTATAGTATTTGGAATCACCGATATAGTAAGTCTGTTTGGCTTCATTGCCAATCCTACATCTTTCACTTTGTGTAAGACTTGCAGCCGAAAACAAATGATCTACAATTTTTCCATCATCTTGTTTTTTCTGCATACCATCCGGAAGCGGATTGTCACCAACCAACTCATCTATGACTGCTTCAAAAACGATATAGAAATTCTTTACCAACAGGTATTCTCTCTGTTCACTAGATATATACACCTGTCGGGCCTCATCAAAGAAAGCGTAACACAACAACCACAACTGAAGAGCTTTATCAGAGAAATACTTATACTTTATCTGGCGTAGTCTGGTCTTGCCAAAGCCATTCAAGTAGGTCTCAAAACGCTTGCCGGTAATGAGCTGAAATTGGCAACAAATTTCTTTAGGAAAACCATAGGTGTCACCAATATAGTTTAAGATTGAAAAATATATCACCAACAGTTCCTCGTCAAAGTTTATCTGCCTCTTCTTATTTATAGGATTCAAGTATATAGGGCTACCATTCTGTATGATGGCACCCTGTGTAGCAATAGTGCGCTGCCAATTTATCTTGTTCAGACCACTATGCAGATTCTTTATGATAAAGAAGAAGAAACTTTGATTATCACGGTTGAACTGTATCAGGGACAGCAGAATATCAAGATACGTATTGCTCATTCTACGTTGACCATTACCTACTTGAGCTATTTGCGCATGATATACAATATCCGTATCGTTACGCATATCATTCTTGTAAACAACAATAGCACGATACACCCATACAGCAAACTTGTACAGGAAATTGCGCTCAATAGCATCAAGAGGATTGTTCTCATTTAGATTGGCTATGACTTCCGGTTTGTACTTACCGAATACAAGCTCCTGGCCATCTACATCCTTAAGCAACACCTTGGGAAGAATAAACACACAGTCTCTAAGCAGAGTATTATAGAAATACCCCACATAGTGAATAGAAACCTTGCCTTCTACATTCTCCAAAGCGTCAATGCCATAGAGAATGTGCTTGACTTCAGCAACATTGTATTTGTATTCTTCTATTAGTATTCGCATATCTACAACTTTTCAACAATCCAATTTTGAGCTTTTGCAAATTCTATTATAGATGGAATATTAGATATTGTCCACTGTTTGTAGATAGAATAGCTAATACCATCACTAGACGTATAACCAGACTTATAGTATCTTGAATAGGATGCTAAATCTACACCTTCTTTTACAACAAGACCTAGACTCGGTACACCATTAAGCATGGTATTTGGGAATGTCTGCTCAATTTGTTCCAATGTCATTTCAGGATGTTGGTTTAGATAGGTCTCCATAATAATACGTCCTAAGTCGCTTTTTCCATATCTACCTACACCGTTAAACTTATAACGACTTCTATCAACATTTCCTACACCATTTATAGATGCTTCCAATTCTTCTTCTGCTGCTGCCTCATCGATTGTTTCTATAGGCTCCAGACCAAGGTTATTTAGGAACAGAGCTACTTTCTCTGTAACAATTTTCGACTGTCTTCCTTCTTCTGTATAGAATTTTGCAAATGAAAGCTTGCTACCATCGGCATCATTAAAAATGACATCACCAAACTCATAATCTTTGAATACATCATTCCACAGATAGAATATGACCTTGCCAACAAACTTGTCAACTGAGATTATTCCATCCTTTGCCTTACAGAAGAAATAACCAAGTTTTTTATCTTCAGAGTTGGTTGTGCTACCAATCTTATCATTGATTTTTTCCAAAAACTGCCACCAGTCGTATTTATCACCGTTTACATCAATAACCCAATTAAGGTTTGCATTAGAAATAGGCATATAGCTCCAATCCCAACGACGCTTGAACGCTGAATCTATAGGAAACAAGCTTTGGTCGCTAGTATTCATTGTCGCCCATATATATAGATTGTTTGGCAACAAAAGAATCTCACCACTCAATACATCCTTTACCACATCACGACCATCGTAAAGAGCATTGATACAATCTGCTTGCGCAACAGACAGACCTTGAAAAGCCTTAGCCAGCTGCCGTTTCATATCAGCATCAGCTTTAATTGGATAATCTGAGAAACCGCTATCATTACGGTCAAGCAATTGAAAAAGGTCACCGAATATCTGAGCACAATTGCCTCTGTTGATTTCTTCTATTACCAAATACTGATTCTTACGTTCATTTTCATTAGGTTCAGAATACTTCTTCCATGATTCCACATACGCTTGCAGGAATGCTTGAGATACAAATTCATAAACAATCTTCGATTCCTTACGTTCTGTACCGTCTGCATTCTCCACAGGAACAGCTTTTGTACCTATTACTGTCATAACTGTCTCCTCCATTGTTGTCGGCTTATATGCTCCAACAAATGAAGAATAGTCACTATCAGGATGGAAGGTTGTACGAATTACATCTTCCCTCTTTGTATCACGATTGATAGTGTAGGACTTTCCTGTACCTGGAGCACCATAGAAGATTTGCTGAAGTGATGCAGAAAACTTAAATTGCTCTGTTTGCATCAACTCAAATTCATCTTCTTTGCCGTCATTGTATGGATTGGTTATATTTTCTATTACTATATCAAAAACACCATCAGCAGCTTTTTTAATATGTAGATCTGAATATCCGCCAGCCAAATAATTTCTAACAGTAAATTTTTCAGAAATGACATTGCCAAGGTGATTTTTATAAGAAACTTCCTTTAAGAGCCCGTTAAAGTAAAACCTTCTGTCAATTTCACCGTTCTTCTTTGGTACGTCCTTACGAGCATTCCATATTTGAGTTATCTTATTTACGGCTTGCCCATTTTCTGTAAACAAGGCATCCAAAATAGCTAATTGATCAAACAAATATTCTTTCGAGAATTTTACTAATTTGTGTATTGATGATTGGTCAAATTTTCTCGGAAGTAATGAGCATATGAACAAAATAGCTTTAGTTAGATTATCTTTATCAAACCTAACTATTACTTGCTCTCCACAATTTCTAAACAACTCATAATGCTCATTATCAAGAAACAAATCTGTATTCTTGGCATCACCTGCATTGGGTTGTCTATAGCTAGCGTTTGTATCATTTATATGCTTTACTATTTCATCCATATCTTATAGTTTTATTGTATCTTGAATTTTACCAAAACAATCATTTGGACACACTGCAATATTCATATTTAAGAGTTTGGTCTTGCTCAATGTTATAGCCTCATTAAATATCTGAACATTTTTATTCATTTCTTCCATATAAGGCATACATTGTGTACAAATTCTTAAATTTGCATTTGTTTCCGTAATATCAAACACACGGTAAACAGAATACCCTATATCTGATTTTTGTTGATTAACAAAGCTAACCTCTTGATTACTGAACACTATATTTTGTGAGAAGTCAAATCTTGTAGATTTCACATCTATATATTGTTCTTTATTATCTGCACAATTTAATATAAAATCATATGGCAGACCAGATTCTTTGCTCCTATTCATCCACTCAAAAGAACGTAATTCTTTTAAAGATTTCATTCGTTCAAGATAATCATTCACAAGTTCTTCTCCCCTCTTTCCTACCATTGCTATATACCTTTGTGCTTTTTTCAAATCAAAAGGCTTGTATTTTTTACTTTGAACTCCTGTCTGTGATATTATTTCTATATCTTTTTGTATATCAAGACTTGAATTGTTTATCTTGTTGACCATTATGCTCTTTAAGTTTGCATAACAAGTATCTTCATCAGTAATTATATGCGTTCTTGAGCTTATTAAATTCTTTATTATTTCAAAATCATATGATTTGCTACTTATGAGCCAAAACACCAAATCTTTACTTTCTAGACCAGACCAAAGAAGATACCATTCTGCGTTTGTATCCAACAATGAGAATTCTCTAATTTTTGAAACGACAGAGTCCTCATACCCATTTCCAACTCGAATTTTCGGACTTCTATAAGTACCGTCCGGATTTGCTATTCTATCAAAGTAACAATCCAATATTTTACAATAACCTTCATAAATGAGCATTGCTGTAGTAACAACATTATCACCCAAGAATGTTAGGACATCATTATAAAGCCCTATATGAGTCTGGTTACTTGTACTGCTTATACCCAAATCTGCACTAGTTAATTTTTTCAAACCAATGCGCTTTTCTATATCAAAAAAGAAGAACATATTATTCATGTATTATATTATTTATAATAAGAAAATAAAGTATGGCATATATAGTATTAACACTAACAGCATTGCCAGCCTGTTTATAGAGTGCCCCATTTGCAACACCTACATTTTGTGCATTTGTAGCAAAATAAGCAGGGAATCCTTGTAGCATAAATGCTTCTTGTGGCGTTAACTTTCTGATTGCCAATTGAGCCAATTGAGCTTTCGTATAGTCTTCTACATGATTTATTGCACCTCGAGACTCTATAAAATCTTGACTATAGTAATTATCTTGACATGCCCTGTGCATTTTATGCATAGAAGCAGTAAGGGTTCTTGCAACCAATTGATTTATATCCGATTTTGATTTAAAATTAGCAGACCCATCAGCTAAAATAGTTGGTTTTATTGTTTCCGACAAGAAATACCTATCTTCAACATGTTCCTCTAATATATCCAAAGTCGTTTCATAATGAAGCACCCCCAGCTGCTGATAATGTTCATCAAATAGTTCTTGAACCGCATCTGGGGTATAAGCTTCTTTAAAACCATTGGGGGCATGCTCTGTTGTTGCAAATATTATAACTCTACTTCGCTTTTGTGGAAGATGAAAATCAACCGTATTGAAGATATTGGGATAAACATTATATCCTAAATCTTCCAACTCTCTTTGAATACGTGCATAGGTATTACCCTTATCATGACTATACAGGTTTTTCACGTTTTCCAACAAAACATAACGAGGACGTTTGATTTGAAGTATATCCATTATACGGAAGAACATTTGACCTCTATCTTCGTCAAAGCCTGCTTGAGACCCCATTACACTAAAAGTTTGGCATGGAAAACCACCTGTCAACATATCAAAATCCGGTAAATTTATAATGTTCTCACGATTTGTAGTGAAAGCAACTATATCACCCATATCTATTTCTCCTTCAACATTATAATTTGTTTGATATGTGAGTTTAGCCTTTAAGTCAATTTCAGAATAACCGACACATTCAAATGGCATAATTCTGTCCTGCGTAAGAAGATCAAACGCACGACGAAAGCCACCTATTCCAGAGAACAATTCTAAATGTGTCATATTTTACTTAATAAATTTCATTATGCCATCACCAATAGCTTTGGCCAATTTAACAGGAACAGCATTGCCGACTTGGGCATACCACATATTCTGAGCACCAGTAATAACATAGTCATCTGGGAACGTTTGAATACGTGCAGCCTCTCGTGGACTCAACCCTCTTGATTCCCAAGGATGGATATACATATTGCAATCAAACTTCATATGAGAAGTTATTGTTTTACATATTTGGTTTTCATCCAATTTGAAATACTTGTCTTTAAAGATGCCGTTTCTACTTTTGTATGGCATAATATCTTCAATAGAAGGATGAAGAGAATTTGCTCCTTGAGGCAATCTGCGATAAATCTCTATATCACGTGGGTTATTATATCTATTCTTATGATTATAAAGTCTATCTACTATTTTATTGCCATTAATAAAATGATAGAAATCAGTATCTGGATAAACAAATTCTCGTTCTGTAAATCCAGACTCAGCATTTTCAATATCTTTAGCTCCCTTTACTTTTCGTGCTTCAAGATGTGGAAGTCCTTCAAGTGCATCTCTCAAAACAAAAGGCTCTCGTTTATTCTCAAAGATTGCATCAAAAATATCAGAAGGGGCTATGCCCATGCGATTACCTATCATGATAAAACGTTCTCTATTTTGTGGGACTCCAAACTCTTGCGCTTTAAGCAACTGGTATCCAAACTGATATTCTTCTCCTAGATAATCCTTAAAATTTTGTCTAATCTCTTCTATTTTACAAGCCATGCCCTTTACATTTTCCATTACAAAAAACTGAGGACGCACTCTCTTTAGGAATATCAGATAAGCCTTATAGAGCTGGTTCCGCGGGTCGTCAAGAATTCTTTGACGATTAGCCATGGAAAAACCTTGACACGGCGGACCTCCACAAACTATAGTAATATCTGACAAATAATTCTGATACTCATTAATATGTAAATTTAGTTCGTTAATATCACCAACATAGTAGTGTTCATCACTTAAATCATGGTTTCTTTTATATGTATTGCAAAATGTATCAACAATCTCATTTACAAACCACGGTGTAAATCCAGCCTGTTCCATACCAAGGCTCAAGCCACCACAGCCTGCAAACAGATCAACCATCTTGTATATTTGTTTTTTACTCATTCCTTTATTATCTCAAAAGTCCATCCCAATGCTTTGGCTATACCAAGAACATTAACGATATTATTTCTATCCCATTCGACACAAACCACAAACTCTATACCATCACCGCTAACAAGTACGTCATTGATGAAATAGTGATTATGGTCCTCACCTAATTCTTTCCATTTTTTTGCAAACTCTACATCTTCTTGTATAAATTCGTATTGTCCAAATCTACCAAGATACCCACGACGAAAAGTAGCCTTTAACTCATTGAGAGTTATATTTGGAAATTGTTTCAAAAACTGTTTTACAATAGCAAGAACTATCTCACGCTTTGAGTACCTACCCTCACCATTCAGTGAAAGAAATATTCGCCCTCTCAAATCCTCGTTTGTATATTCTATGTCCATTGGACGAACTTTGGGTTGAGCAGCCTCATTCGTTTTTTCATGAACAATATTTAGACGTTTCTCAAAGATATCACTTCCAACAAACTTTGCCAAGAATTGAACATAATTGAAAAACTTATCAGTCTTAGCTTTCTGCATAACATTCATATGAGGATTTTTTGGAGTTTGTGTATTCTCAGACAAGTCGTATGAATTTATCTCGCATGCCTTGTTATAAGCAAGATATTCAAGATACTGAACTTCTGTCTTACTAAGAGTACCTCCATCGCTAGCAAGAAACACCATAACTTCATCCCAAAACACCTTCTTGGAAAGATGCTGAACTATTCTTTTTATGAAATCATCCGTCTCTCCAACATACGCCTTTCTTGTGCTTTTATTAACCAAGATATACAAAGCCGGGGTTTGTAGGTCATCTTTGAAATCCTTCAAGAAATCATTATCTTCGCGTTTGATGTTATATAACTTACACATACAATCATCCATACTCACTATTCGTGAGCCATTCAAATCATCGTTGTGCAAGTATGTATATATCGTTGTTGCCATATTATGTTTTTATACTTGGAATCCAAGTTCTTCTGCCTTCTCCACAATCTTCAAAGCAAATTGAGCTTGCTTTAATGATTTGAAGACACGATTTCTTGAACGCATTGTTCCAAAATTGAATGCAGCCTTACGCTCCAATGGACTGAGCAAATCTCTTGACTTAGCCCAGTTTGCCAAGCCAAACCAATAGTTTGCCTCTATTGCTTCAGCTTCCTGTATACGACTCTGTTGCGCCTCATTGAGATAGCTTCCGTCCTCATTAGTTTCTTTCTGCATAAGCTCTTCGCCAAACTTTTCATAATCTCCTAATTTCAGCTTAAGCCTATTCCAACATTCTGGCTTTTTGCTCCATTCGCCAACATTGGATGATTGGCTTGATGCGTTATTAGCTCCTGTTAGATGATTCCAAACAAAAGGTATCAACTCTTCCACTTTATCTATAACATCCTGTTGAACCATCTGGTTCTCCCATATATAAGTCAGATCAAGACTCTTTTCCGACAAGAATGAAATAGCAGCCATTATGTATGTGTTCATATTGGCTTTATATCCACCCAACTTCTTCGACTTTACTATTGAGTCGATAGTATTAAAGAGAATACCTTTAGCAATTATTTTCTTGAAATATTGCGCTGTAACTATAGGACGTTCCCTTTTGATGTCAGCAACAAATGTTGTATAATTCTTCTCTGCACCACGACACACGTTATATGGCAACATATTCCATGAAGCCTCATATTTTGCTATGTCAGTCTTAGTTATCTTTTGATTCTTCGGATACTCCCGTTTGAACGACTTTTCATTAAAACCACTTAACTGTGCCAATTGGTCTAGGTACTGGCCACGGGTACGCTCGAAATACCATTTACATACAGGTTTTAGATTACCATTAGGTACCCATTCTGAGCGACTGAATTTTTCTAAATCCACCAAATACGGTTCGTTGGCAGAAAAATCAGAATTCTTAATGGCAGTTTGACTATTGGCAGAAGTAGAAATGGCCTTGACTATCTCTTCACTGTTTTCCACATCACGAATGACACTTACTTTCATGGGTACGAACACCTTGTTCAATTCCACCTCCCTATCATTCAGCGACGCTGCAATAGAAGCTGTAGTCTGACCACCATTAACTATCTGCCAGTCATAAAGACGTGTAATGTATAAAGTACCATCAACATCTTTCACTTCTATTTCACTAGCCGTTGTAGATATACCATTATTATACGAGAAGAACATATCAGGTTCCTCACGCAGAGTCTTACGTATTCCCTTGTTTACCTTACCCTTAAACTGTAAGAAAGTACGGACATTTTTTTCAAGAAGCACTTGCTGATACTTCTTATATATCTTCGCAAGTGTTGCTCCTGGAATAATTGCCATATACGCATCAACAAACGGATTTTCCTCACTCATTTTCAAGCATTGCAATTCTGTGTTGTATTCAGTAGGAAAATCTATTTCCACTTTCTCCTTACCAGATCTGATATTATGCTGCTGATACACACGTTGCATATCCCAAACATTATACTCAATAGAGTATTCCTCCTCATCTGATTCAACCGCAGAACCCGTAGTATCAGGATCAGTAAGTCCATCAGTGATTATATATAAGCGCAACTGACTAATTTTTCCCTTTGTACTCTGAACAAGTTTGGCAACTTCAGCTATTTCGTCATTAGTACTGATATTGACAGACTTCAACAGTGTACCATTCATCGACTCACGATAAAACGACATAAGATAATTAAAGCCTTGATCTATCTTGCTTTTGTTTACCTTGCCAAGCAAGGTTTCCGCCTTAATCAGATAGAACAAGTCAAGTGATTCCGCCTCATCATTATAGTCATACGCGGTAATTCGTGTACGCGTCTTCTGAAAGACACAAAGCTCGGGTACATTAACCTCGCCATTGTCTTCAAGATATTCTAAAATGGCATCTGCCAACTCTTGATCATAGTCGGTATTGCCCATTTCAACTGCCATCTTAACACTTTCACGGAATTCAGTGGCAAATTCTCTTATATCCATCGTTGTTAGTTGTTGCTGTTTTTGTTAAATTGATCGATTTGATTCAAGCACCATCATACGATAACGGTATTATTTCATTTGTTTTTGACATTTATGT
>ERZ1034691.1438-NODE-1438-length-15314-cov-15.829609_pt1 | contig 15314 bp, 9 predicted proteins | sample MGYA00520638_ERZ1034691 | MGnify/ENA primary metagenome ERZ1034691 (study PRJEB33766, sample SAMN09781763) | gut metagenome | biome: gut microbiome | host: Homo sapiens | place: Madagascar | study: EMG produced TPA metagenomics assembly of the PRJNA485056 data...
ACGGGATGAGGGCGATGATGCCCCATGCCACGTAGGCGCTGGCGCCGCGGCGGCGGGCGTCGATGAACACATAGACGACCGACAGCACATACAGGGCGACGATGAAGCCGACGAAGGCATAGATGGCGCCCATAAGCTGCGGCGACATGAGCTCGGAGATGTATTTGGACATTGAGGTGTACCTTTCGGAATATTTGCAATCTGGATTAGTGTAGCACGGGGTTTGTTTATATGGGACTACGGTTGCAAGCGGGGCTGGTGCGGACACAAACATCTCAATCTGTAACAGTAACTCAGCAAAAACAGGTCTAACCGTTACAGATTTAGACATTCGAAACCGACTGATAAGTTCATCTAAATCTATAACATCTAGACCCCAAAACAATCCCTAGATATTACAGATCGAGACAGAAGAATCTCTCCCTGACTTTAAATCTCACTCTGTAACACATTGGACCGATTTTCCCCTCTTGCTGTTACAAATCAAGACAAACGGAGAACCCGCCTGCCAAACGTCTCGATCTGTAACACCTGAAACCCAGCTCTTCTGCTTACTTGTTACAGAACAAGACAAACCTCTAACACCAGGGACGGCTGACGAGGTTATCGACGTTACTGAGTCTCCCCTCGCCTGCCGTTGGCGGGTGCTGCGGGGCTGTTCGCCGCATTGCCGCCGTGCTGGGGGCGCGCAGACCGTAGGATGGTTTTATTGACAGCCTGTCAACTTGTCTGGGAGGCACCGTGACAGAAACGTTTGATATCGCAATTGTGGGCGCGGGCATTACCGGGTGCGTCATCGCGCGGCAGCTCGCGCGCTATGACCTATCCATTTGCGTGGTCGAGGCGGCAAACGATATCGCGCTGGGGGCTTCGAAGGCCAACGGTGGTCTGGTGCACGCCGGCTACGATCCGGCACCGGGCACCGTAAAGGCGCAGGTCAATGCCCGTGGCTGCAAGCTATATGGCACGTGGGCCCAGGAGCTCGGCTTTTTATTCCGCCGCACCGGATCGATGGTGCTGGGTTTTAACGACGAAGACCGCGGACACCTGGAGAAGCTGCGCAGCAACGGCCTTGCCAACGGCGTGCCCGAGCTGGCGATTATCGGGCCCGAGCGCATCCACGAGCTGGAGCCGCGCGCGAGTGCTCGAACCACGTGCGCACTATGGTGCCCTTCGACCGGTTACGTTGACCCGTTTGAAGTGGCCATTGCCGCGCTGGAAAACGCGGTTGCCAACGGCGTGACATTTATGCGATCTGCGCCAGTGGAGGCAATTGAAGTTGCCGGCTCGGATGACGGAGCCGCGCACTTTACGCTGGCAACGCCCGCTGGAGACGTGCACTGCCGTTACCTGATCAACGCCGCAGGCAACGGAGCCGCGGACATCTCGCATATGGCCGGCGCCGAGGAGTTCCAGATGGTCTGGCGCCAAGGCAACATCGTGGTGCTGGACAAGGAACCGCGCGCGCTGATGCCGCTCTACCCGGTGCCGACGCCGGTATCGAAGGGCGTCATCGTGACGGGGACCGTTCATGGCAACACCGTGATTACCGCGACCGCCGCCGTGCGCGAGCCAGGCGACACGCAGACCTATGCGGACGACGTCAACGCGCTCCTGACCGGCGCGCGCAAGCTGGTGCCCGATCTGGACACGCGCCGCGTGGTGCGCGCATTTGCCGGCGGGCGTCCGGTCATTCAGGGTACGAACGACTTCTTTATTGGGCAGTCGGCCGTGGTGCCGGGGCTGTTCCAGGCGGCAGGCATTCAGTCGCCGGGCGTGGCGAGCGCGCCTGCCATTGCCGAGCGCATGGAACAGGTACTGCGCGACGCCGGCGTGGCCCTACGCGAACGGGACGATTGGGACCCGATCCGCCACGCGCCGGACGACTTTGACCGCGCGCCGCTTGCGCGGAAGGAACAGCTCATTGAGTCCGACCCCGCGTGGGGCCAGATTGTCTGCCGCTGCGAGACAGTGCCCGAGGCCGAGATCGTGGCCGCGATCCGACGCCGCCCGGGCGCGGTTTCGGTCGAGGGCGTCAAGCGCCGCTGCCGTGCCGGCATGGGTCGGTGCCAGAGTGGCTTTTGCCAGAGCCGCGTGGTGGCGATCCTGGCGCGCGAGTTGGGCTGCGACCCCAGCGAGGTAATGTTGGAGGATGCCGGATCTTGGCTGGTTGAGGGACCGCTGAAGGGGGTGCGCTAGGATGGCGACGCTTGATATGCGCGAAGGACGCGCGGAGGCAGGAGCTGTAGCGTCGGTGTCGACTCAGGCGTTCGACGTGGTCGTCATCGGAAGCGGCCCCGCCGGCATGGCAGCCGCGCTTGCCGCGCATAAGGGCGGCGCGAACGTGGCCATCGTGGAGCGTGAACAGCATCTGGGCGGCATTCTGCGCCAGTGCATCCACCCTGGATTTGGCCTGTCGCACTTTAAGCAGGAACTCACCGGCCCCGAGTACGCGCAGCGCTTTATCGACCAGGTGCGCGCGACCGACATTGCGCTGTTCTTGGACAGCATGGTGCTTGGGATTGATGACAGCGAGGGGGCGAGCGAAGGCGACCCGGGCGCGGGCGAAGCCGCGGGAGCCGCCGCGGTCCATACCGTCACGCTCATGAGCCCCGCCGGTATGCTACAGCTCACCGGGCGTGCCGTCGTCCTTGCCATGGGCTGCCGCGAGCGCACGCGCAGCGAGATCAAGATCCCCGGTAGCCGTCCCGCCGGCGTGTTTACGGCCGGTCTGGCGCAGCGATACATCAATATCGAAAACCTCAAGCCCGGCTCGCGCGCCGTCATTTTGGGCTCGGGCGACATCGGGCTGATCATGGCGCGCCGCTGCACGCTCGAGGGGATTTCGGTCGAGGGCGTGTACGAGCTCATGCCGTACGCCAACGGTCTGCGGCGCAATGTTAAGAACTGCCTGGACGACTTTGGCATTCCGCTGCACCTGTCCACCACCGTCACGCGCGTGATCGGGCACGACCGCGTGGAGGCCGTCGAGGTAAGTCAGGTCGACGAGCACCTGGCGCCCATTGCCGGGACGGAGCGCATCGTTCCGTGCGACACGCTGCTGCTTTCGGTGGGATTGATTCCCGAGAACGAGCTATCGGTTGCCGCAGGCGTGGAGCTTGACCCGCGCACGCGCGGTGCCGTAGTTGACCAGAGCTTGCAGACGGGCGTGCCGGGCATCTTTGCCTGCGGCAACGTGCTGCACGTGCACGACCTGGCCGACAACGTGACGACCGAATCCGAGCGCGCCGGTGCGGCTGCGGCGGCATGGGCGCTGGGCGGCGACGCCGGGGCGAGTGCTGTGGGCACGAGCTGCGAGCTCACGGTCTCCCCTGCTGGCATCGCGGGCTACGCGCTGCCAGGACGCATTACGGCTGTGACGCTCACCAAGCTCAACTTCCGCGTGCGCCGACCGGTCGACGCCGCCCGCGTGCGTATTCTGGCAGGCGACGAGGAACTGTTTGCAGGCAAGGTCCGACCGTTTAAACCGAGCGTCATGGAAAGCTTCCCGTTGCCGGCGAAGGTAATTCAGCGCACGCTCGGCCTAGGTGCTAGCGAGATTGTCCTGTCCGTCGATCCCGTTGAGGAGGCGTAAGGCCATGAGCACGAATGTGACCGAGACATTGCAGTTCAACTGCACCACCTGCCCGTCTGAGTGCCTCCTGACCGTAGAGGTGGAGCGCGACGCGGACGGCGACGTGATAGAGGTACGCTCCGTAACCGGCAACAGCTGCCCGCGCGGTGATAAGTTCGCGCATCAAGAGCTCACCTGCCCCATGCGCGTGCTCACCACCACCGTGGCCGTATCCGGCGGCGACGAGGCGCTGCTGCCCGTGCGCACGTCCGAAGCCATTCCGCTGGCGCTCCACGCCCAAGCCATGGACCTCATCCGAGGCCTAGTCGTCGACGCCCCCATCCGCATGGGCGACGTCGTGCTGGAAGACCTCCTCAACACCAATATCGACCTCGTCGCCAGCATGGACATCGACCCAGCCTAAGCAGCTAATTTAAGACAGTGCTCTTTTGACGACTTTTGCCTGCATGCTTGCCGGACTGACCATGCCAAGGAGTGCTCCGAAGTGCCGGCATAAAAGGAACGTCCCTATCTGCCAGGCATGGGATACCATGGTGGCAACCTAACGAAAGGATGTTTCATGGCACATGTCGATGACCAGCGTGTGGCGCGCGTGCTCAATGCGCTCGAGGCTCAGCACCCCGGTGCACAGCTGCTTGTAAACGACCCGTGGTCGATTTACTACCTGACCGGCTTTTATGCCGACATGTTCGAGCGTTTTTGCGGCGTGCTGCTCGCACGCGGTAGCGAGCCCGCGATCTTGGTCAACGCGCTACATCAGTTGCCCGAGTATGACAACGCGCGCGTCGCCTATCACACCGACACCGACGTCGTGGCCGACGCCATCGCTCGCGAGGTCGATCCGACCAAACCGCTCGGCATCGACACCGTCATGCGCTCCGGCTTTTTGATGCCGCTTATGGAGCGCCACGCCGCCAGCGAGTTTTTCCTGGGCGACTTTGCCGTCACCGCCGCACGCACCCACAAGGATGCCACCGAGCAGGAGCTCATGCGCGTGTCCTCGGCCGCCAACGACGCCGTGATGGCTGATGCCATCAAACTCGTCCACGAGGGTGTGACGGAGCGCGAGATTGCCGACCAGATGCTCGGCTTGTATCGCAAGCACGGCTGCGAGGGCTTTAGCTTTCCGCCTATCGTGAGCTTTGGCGCCAACGCCGGCGACCCGCACCACGAGCCCGACGACACCGTACTCAAGCGCGGCGACGTGGTGCTGTTCGACATTGGCGGACGCCGCTGCAACTACTGCTCGGACATGACGCGCACGTTCTTTTGGGGCGAGCCGGACGAGGAGACGACACGCATCTACGATATCGTGCGCCGCGCCAACGAGGCCGCCGAGGCGCTCATCGCGCCGGGCGTGCGTATGTGCGACCTGGACCGTGCCGCACGCGACGTGATTGAGGATGCAGGCTATGGGCAGTACTTTACGCACCGCCTGGGACACTCGATCGGTCTGCAGGACCACGAGCCGGGCGACGTCTCGCTCGTCAACGAGCAGGTTGTCGAGCCGGGCATGACTTTCTCCATCGAGCCGGGCATCTACCTCCCCGGCCACACCGGCGTCCGCGTCGAGGACCTGGCCCTCGTTACCGAGTCCGGCGTCGAGATCCTCAACGCCTACCCCCACGACCCAGTACGCCTAGACTAGGCAATGCGGCAAAGGGTCTATCCCTTTGCCGCATCCCGCCAATACCGCGCCACAAAAACGGCCCATCTACTACGTTTAAGCCGCATGGGTCGACCATACCCGTGTTTTCGCAAAACTGGTAAGCCATCTACCTGCGGTTTTCATTTCGCAATTCTCGGTGTGGTCGAGGGCAACCGCTCAAACGTAGTAGATAGGCCCATTTCGTAGCGAGCAAGTCAACTCGAGGCGCAGGGTAGTCAAAATAGCCCCATCCCAAATAGACTACTTTTAAGTTGCGGTGATATACGGGCTTTTTGATGCTTCTAGCTTGTAAAACAGTCCGTATTTCACCGCAACTGATGAGGGGATGGGTTAACGCAGCAGGCCGGCTACTTCGCCGGCCAGGGTGATGGTGCCGGCGGCAACGAAAGCCTCGCCAGCGGCCTCTAAAGCTGTGAGGGCCTCGGGTACGCTCGGATACACGCCCGCGAGCTTATCGGCGTCCACCAGGGCGGCGAGCTCCCCTGCCGGCAGGGCGCGATCGGAATCGGTCTGGGTCACAACCACGCGCGGGAAGGCCGGGATCAGCACGTCGACGATGCCCGCCACGTCCTTATCGGCCAGCGCGGCGCACAGCAACGTGGGGCGGTTCTCCACGCACGGATCGATCTCGTCCAGCGCGCTCACAAAGTTCTCGCAGCTCTGAGGGTTATGGCAGGCGTCGATCAGCTTGAGCGGATCGGTTCCCAGCACATCAAAGCGACCCGGCGTAGGGCAGCCCATAAGCGACGCATCGAGCTTGTCATGATTGAGCTCGCGACCCAGATACCCCTCGCACAGCATAATCGCGCACGCGGCATTCTGCGGCTGATACGCCGGCTTGACCATGCTAGACGTATAGATCGCACGCGGCGTGGTGCAGCTAAACTCAACCGTGTCGCCCACATGTGCCGGCACCTTGGTCGTGGCATGGTTCACCACCAGCGGCACTATGCCGCACTCGCGGCAACGGGCATCCATCACGCGCTGAACGCTCGCCTCATGCGTGCCCTCGCCCAGCACAACCACTCGTCCGGACTTGATGACCGCGGCCTTCTCCCCCGCAATGGCCTCGAGCGTATCGCCCAGAATGCGCGTGTGATCGAGCCCGATACCCGTAATGGCAACGGCGACGGGATCGGTCGCACTCGTGGCGTCCCAACGGCCGCCCATGCCAACCTCGAGCACGGCAACGTCCACCGCGGCCTCGGCAAACACGACAAGCGCGGCAGCCGTCAGCAGATCAAACGGCGTGATGGTATAGGCACGCACCCCCGCCGCCACACGGCGCGCATTCACGCGATGTCCCGCCTCGACGGCGGCGGAAACGCCACGGGCAAACGCCTCATCGCTCACGACGCGCCCATCGACCTCCATACGCTCGGGATAGCGCACCAGCTGCGGCGACGTATACAGCGAGATCTTGAGCCCCTCGCCACGAAGAATGGCAGCCGAAAAACGCGTAGTCGAAGTCTTGCCATTGGTACCGGCAACCTGGATGCAATCAAAATACTCATCTGGACGTCCCAGCTCATCGAGCATATCGACAACCGTCTCGAGCAGAGGACCAGCATCCCCAGAAATCCGCCCCGTATCAGCAGCCAGCCCAACAGCCTCATCAAACGAAAGCAACTCAAACGGGAAAGGAACGACATACGACCCAGAACGCTTAGCCATAACCCAAAGTCTCCAATTACAGAAAAAGAGGCCCATCAAAAAGAATGAGCCCCTCGCGTTGACAATTTCAGCCTTTACCCGATTGCAGCAGAATCAAGGCCACAACCCAGTGGCCCTAACTAACCGGTTGCAAACAACCACGTAAACGAACTAGGAGCGGCCCGATGCTTTGCTCGCCGCAAGTTCCGCACGCAAAGGACAGCACTTAATGTGCTGTCCGTCTTGCGCAGGACTGTCCGCAGCGGAGAGCAAAGCATCGGGACGCGCCCCCGAGTAAACCTTACGAGAAGTCAGCAACCTGAGCAGTCAGCGCCGCCAGGATCTCCTTGAGCTCAGTTGCACGGTCCCTCTTCTTCTGAACCACCGCAGGCGCGGCCTTGGCCACAAAGCCCTCGTTGGCCAGTGTCTTCTCGCAGCCGGCGAGCTCCTTCTGGGCCGCGGCAATCTCCTTCTCCAGGCGCGCCTTCTCGGCCGAAAGATCTACCTTGCCCTCGAGCACCACAAAGGCCTCGACGCCGCTGTCGACCACGGCGATGCTCGCGGCCGGCTTCTCAACATCGGTACCCATGACCAGCGAGGCGGTGTTGGCCAGCGGCTCGATGGTCGAACGCAGGCTCTCGAGCTTCTCGATGTCCTCGGCACCGGCGCGCACGACCACGTCAAGCTCGGCCTTGGGGCTCAAGCGATAACGCGAACGCGTGGCGCGAGCGGCGGAAACGACGGCACGGCACAGCTCAAACGCGCGCTCGGCGTCCTCGTCGACATACTTGGCATAGTCGGCGGGCTCAGGCCACTTGGCGATCATGAGTGCCTCGGCACGGTCCACGTTGCCCTCGGCGTCCAGGTCGAGCACGCTCGCCGGCATGTTGTCCCAGATCTCCTCGGTGACAAACGGCATGAGCGGGTGCATCAGGCGAATGGAGGTGTCGAGCACAAAGATCAGGTTGCGCTGCGCCTGCAGACGGCCCTCGCCCTTCAGACGGGCCTTGGTGACCTCGACGTACCAGTCGCAGACCTCGTTCCAGAAGAACTGCTGCACGCCGCGGGCCATATCACCAAAGGTGTAGTTCTCAATACCCTCGGTGACCATCTTGACGGCCTTGGCCAGGCGGCTGAACATCCAGGCGTCGGCCGGCGTCTCCACGACGGGCTCGCCGGGCGTGTAGCCCTCCATGTTCATGAGCAGGAAGCGGCTGGCGTTCCAGATCTTGGTCACAAAGCTCTTGGCCTGGTCGGTACGCGGGCTGTCGATGAGCTTCTTGGTCTTCTTATCGATGTTCGCGTCAAACTTGACATCCTGGTTGTTGGTGCACAGCGTGAGCAGGTTGTAGCGCATAGCATCGGCGCCGTACATGCCAATGAGGTCCATGGGGTCAACGCCGTTGCCCTTGGACTTGGACATGCGGCTGCCGTCCTTGGCAAGGATCGTCGGGTAGATGACGACGTCCTTAAACGGCACCTCGTCCAGGAAGTACAGCGAGCTCATGACCATGCGGGCGACCCACAGCGCGATGATGTCACGCGCGGTGACGAGCGCCGTCGTGGGGTGATGTCCCTCGAGCAGCTCCGGCTTTTGCGGCCAGCCCTGCGTGGCGAAGGTCCACAGCTGCGAGCTGAACCAGGTGTCCAGCACGTTCTCGTCCTGATGCACGTGATGACCGCCGCACTTGGGGCACACGTCGGTGTCCTCGGTAAGAGCGTCCTCCCAGCCGCAGTCCTCGCAGTAGAACACGGGGATGCGGTGGCCCCACCACAGCTGGCGGCTAATGCACCAGTCCTTGAGGTTCTCCATCCAGGTGGTGTAGGTCTGCGTCCAGCGCGCGGGGTGGAAGGTGACCTTGCCGGAGTTAACGGCGTCGAGCGCCGGCCCCTTGAGTTTGTCGACGGCCACGAACCACTGCTCGGACAGCCACGGCTCAAGCGCGGCGTCGCAACGGTAGCAGTGCATGACGGAGTGGTCGTGATCCTCGACGTGATCGAGTAGGTCGTGCTCCTCAAACCACTTAATGACGGCCTCGCGGCACTCCTCGCGGGTCATGCCGGTAAACTCGCCATAACCCTCAACGACCACCGCGTGCTCATCGAAAATGTTGATCTGCGGCAGGTCGTGGGCCTGACCCATGGCGTAATCGTTGGGGTCGTGAGCCGGGGTGACCTTGACGAAGCCGGAGCCAAAGTTGGCGTCGACATGCCAATCCTCAAAGATGGGGATCTCACGGTTGACGATGGGGAGCTTGACGGTCTTACCCACGAAGGCGGCCTTCTCGGGGTCCTTCGGGGAGACGGCGACGCCCGTGTCGCCGAGCATGGTCTCGGGGCGCGTGGTGGCGACGACGATGTAGTCCTGGCCGTTGACCGGCTCGGTCAGCGGGTAACGCAGGTGCCACAGGTGGCCCTTCTCGTCCTTATACTCGGCCTCGTCGTCCGAGATGGCGGTGGTGCAGTTGGGGCACCAGTTGACGATACGCTTGCCGCGGTAGATCAGACCGTCGTGGTACCAGTCACAGAAGACCTTGCGCACGGCCTGCGCGTAGTCCTCGTCCATGGTAAAGCGCTCGTTGTCGAAGTCGACGGAGCAGCCCATGCGCTTAATCTGCTCGACGATGATGCCGCCGTACTCGTGGGTCCAATCCCAGCAAGCGTCGACAAACTTGTCGCGGCCGATCTCCAGGCGGCTGATGCCCTCGCTCTTGAGCTTCTTGTCGACCTTGGTCTGCGTGGCGATACCGGCGTGGTCGGTGCCGAGCACCCAGCGCGTGGACTTGCCGCGCATGCGGGCCATACGGATGATAGCGTCCTGGATGGAGTCGTCGGTGGCATGACCCATGTGGAGCTTGCCGGTCACGTTGGGAGGCGGAATGGTGACGGTGCAGTCGCCCACGCCCTCACGGCGCTTGTAGTAGCCGCCGTCGAGCCACTTCTGCAGGATCGCCGGCTCGTTGGTCGACGGATCGTAGTTCTTGGGCATTTCTTCCATATATCTCTCCCTTGCCCACCGGGGAGGAATGTAGGCCCGATTTTCGCTCGGTCAGGTCCTGGCTCGCTCGAAGACCACATTAAGTGGTCTTCGGCTCGTGCGGAATCTACGAAAATCGGGCCTACATTCCTCCCCTTAGGTATCGATTTCTTCAGTCTGATATGACTTCGCTGAGGCTTAAACAAACACACAGAATAACACAGGTAGTTGGGGTTATTGCGTATATATAAAATAGCCTCCGACCGCAGGTGGTCGGAGGCTATCGGCAAAAACGTTTTGACTGGTTTTAGCCGTAGATGCGTTGGGGCTGCTCTTCGCCCTTTACGGCCGCTTCGGTCACGATGACTTTGGCGACGCCCTCCTCGCTGGGAAGGTCGAACATCGTCTGCTGCAGCACGTCCTCGCAAATGGAGCGCAGGCCGCGGGCGCCGGTCTTGCGGGCGAGCGCCATACGGGCAATCTCGTGCAGGGCGGCGTCCTCAAACTCAAGCTCAACGTCCTCGAGCTGGAACATCTTGCGGTACTGGCGCACCACGGCGTTCTTGGGCTCAGTCAGGATCGACACCAGGTCGTCCTCGTCGAGCGCCTGCGTCTGGGTGACGACAGGCGTACGGCCCACGAACTCGGGGATCATGCCAAAGGCGTTGAGGTCCTGCGGGAGCACCTGGCGCAGCAGATCGTTCTCGTCGACCGAGGTGGGGCCTGCGATCTCGGAGTTAAAACCTACGCCCTTGTTGCCCACGCGGTCGGCGATAATCTTGTCCAGACCCACAAAGGCACCGCCGCAGATGAACAGGATGTTGGTCGTGTCGATCTGCAGCAGCTCCTGCTGGGGATGCTTGCGGCCGCCAGTGGGCGGAACGCTTGCCACCGTGCCCTCAAGAATCTTGAGCAACGCCTGCTGAACGCCCTCGCCCGAAACATCGCGGGTGATGGAAAGGTTCTCGGCCTTGCGGGCAATCTTGTCGATCTCATCGACATAGATGATGCCCACCTGTGCGCGCTCAATATCGCCATCGGCGGCGTTGATGAGCTTGAGCAGGATGTTCTCCACATCCTCGCCCACATAGCCGGCCTCGGTGAGCGCGGTGGCATCGGCGATGGCAAACGGCACCTCGAGGATGCGCGCGAGCGTCTGGGCCAACAAGGTCTTGCCGGTACCGGTGGGACCGAGCAGCAGGATGTTGGACTTGGCAAGCTCTACCTCGTCCATATCGTCGTCGAACTGCGAGCCCATGCCGCCGTCAAAGGCAGACACCGCGGCGCCACCCTCGATCACGCGGCGATAGTGGTTGTACACGGCCACCGACATGGCGCGCTTGGCGTCCTCCTGACCCATGACATATGCCGAAAGCTCGTCATAGATCTCGTGCGGCGTCGGCACATGCGTAATGACCTGGCGGGCGTCGTCCTCCAGCTCAAAACCCTCGGCCTCAGGATCTACAGCAGGCTGACCGGCAGCCTGGCCGTGGTCGTTGAGGAAGCCCGGCAGCTTGCCGTTGCGAGCGGCGTCCATAAAGTCCGAAGCCAGCGACTCCTCAAGAATCTCGGAGCAGGCGGCAACACACTCGTCGCAGATAAAGATGTTGGTCGGGCCCTTCACCAGGCGGCGAACCTGACCCTGCTCTTTTCCACAGAAGGAGCAGCGGATGGGGTTGCCGTTCTCGTCGAAGCCGTCCTGCATGTTACCGGCCATCCTAGGCGTCCTTCGCGGCGAGGTCGCGCGAGGTGACGATGCGGTCGATCAGACCGTAGTCGAGGGCCTCGGCAGCCGTGAGGTAGTTGTCGCGCTCGGTGTCGGCCTGGACCTTCTCGACGGGCTGGCCCGATGCGTCGGACAGAATCTGGTTGAGCTCGCGACGGGTCTTCTTGATCTCCTCGGCAACGATCTCGATCTCGGTCTGCTGGCCCTGGGCACCGCCGCTGGGCTGATGAATCATGACCTTGGAGTGCGGCAGGCAGAAGCGCTTGCCCTTGGCGCCGGCCGAAAGCAGCACGGCGGCCATGGACGCGGCCATACCGACGCAGATGGTGGAGACCTGCGGCTTGATGAAGTTCATGGTGTCCAGAATCGCCAGACCGGAGTAAACCTCGCCGCCAGGCGAATTGATGTAGAGCGAGATATCCTTCTCGGCATCCTGGCTTTCAAGATGCAGCAGCTGGGCAACGACCAGGTTAGCGCTGACGGAGTTGATCTCCTCGCCCAAGAAGATAATGCGGTCGTTGAGCAGGCGCGAATAGATATCGTAGCTGCGCTCGCCGCGCGGCGTCTGCTCGATAACGTATGGCACGAGGGCGGAATCGAACTTAGCGATCATACGCATCTCCATTTCTCTTACGGACCAATAGTGGTTCTAGATAAACGTACGGTGCCCGCATGCTATGCATTGGCTGGCACCGTACGAAGCAACCGGATAACCGGTGTATAACTTTACCCCATCACGGGCACATGCATGCGCTCGCGGGCAAGGTGGCGAGAATTACTCGGCGTCCTTGGCGGTCTCGTCGACCTCGGTCACCTTGGCGTTCTCGACCAGGTGGTCGACGGCCTTGGAGCGACGGATGGACTCGCGGACGGCAGGCATGCGGCCATCGGCGATGAACTCGGCCTTGGAAGCCTCGACGTCCTTGACGCCAGCCTTCTCGAACTCGGCGTTAATGTCGTCCTCGGTGACCTCGATCTTGAGCTCACGGGCGAGGGCGTCGAGCGCCAGGGACTCACGGGCAACGTCGTTGGCCTGCTTGTGCAGGTCGCCGATGAACTGCTCCATGGTCAGGCCGGAAGCCGGCAGCCAGGTGTCGAGGGTCATGCCGCGGGCAGCGAGGTTGGACAGGAAGTTCTGGCCAAGCTCCTCAAAGACGGACTGCTCGTAGTCGGCGTCCATCTCGTCGAGCTGCAGACGCTCGGCGAGAGCGGCGACGCAGCGGTTCTCCTTCTCGGCCGGGAGGCGGGAAGCCTTGTCCTGCTCGATCTCGAGCTTGATGGCGTCGCGCATAGCGTCGATGCTGTCGAAGCCAAAGTCGGACTTGACAAGCTCGTCGGTGAGCTCGGGGGTGTTGCGGACCTTGATGCCCTTGACGGTGACCTCGACGGTGTGGGTCTCGGCCTCCTCGCCCTCCTCGACCTCGTCGGTCCAGGTGACAGTCTTGACGTCGTCAACGTTGGCACCGATCAGGGCCTCGTTGAACTCCTTGGGGTTGCTGTCGCTACCGGCGATGAGCATGCGGCCCTCGGCGGCAAAGTTGTCGGCGTTCTCGACGGCCTTGAGGTCGACGGTGACGTAGTCCTCGGCCTCGACGGCGCGACCCTCGACGTCCTCGAAGGTGGCACGGTAGTTGAGGAGCATCTCGACCTGGTTGTTAATCTCGGACTCGGTGACCTCCGCGGGAGGCATCTCGATCTCGACGGCGTCGAAGGAGGAGAGCTCGGCAGCAGGACGCAAGGAGAACTCGACGGTGTAGGTGTAGTCCTCGTGATCCTTAGCGAGGTCGAGCTCCTTGTAGTCACCATTCTTGGTGGGGACGATGTCCAGCTCGTTGAGGACGGCGGGCTCGTTGGCGGCGATCAGGTCGTTGGTGGCCTGAGCGAGGGTAGCCTCGGCGCCAAGAGCGGAGTCGATGACCGGACGGGGAGCCTTGCCGGCGCGGAAGCCCGGGAAGCGGTACTTCTTGGCGGTGTCCTTGTAGGCCTTCTTGATCGCGGCGTCGACGTCGGCGGCCGGGATGGTGACCGTAGCGGTGAGCTTGGCGTCCTTGACGTCAGAAGCGGTGATGTTCAACACGTTCCTCCTCATACTGCCCAGCTTATCTGAGGTGCTGGTACCTTTATGCAACAAAGTGTCGCGACGGCCAGGGCCGACGCAGATGCGTTGGTGCGGGCGAAAGGACTCGAACCTTCACGGGAATCCCACCAGAACCTAAATCTGGCGCGTCTACCAATTCCGCCACGCCCGCATGAGCGCACAGACTAGGAATGATAGCAGATACGAACGGCAAGCGCACGCACACGTTTTACAGGCTCACGACCTCACCACGAGTGCGAAAGGCGGGGCGAGTTGCCCCGCCCCGCCCATTACGACTTGTTCGCCGACCCGCTACTCCCCCAGCAGGGCCTTCTCGGGCGTGATCGGCAGCGAGCGAACCTGGTGGCCGGTGGCGTGCGCCACGGCCGAGGCCACGGCGGCGAGCGGCGTGTTGATGACGACCTCGCCGATCGACTTGGCGCCAAACGGGCCCGTCGGCTCGTAGCTCGGCTCAAAGGCCACGCGAATGCTGCCGATATCCAGGCGCGTGGGCAGCTTGTAGCTCATAAAGTTGCCGGTGCGCAGGCGGCCGCGGTCGTCGTGCTCGACGATCTCGTAGAGCGCATGGCCGATACCCTGGGCAATGCCGCCCTCGGCCTGGACGCGCGCGAGCGCCTCGTTGATCACGGTACCGCAGTCCACAGCCGCCGCGTAGTCCACCACGGTCACCTTGCCGGTGGCCTTGTCGACCTCGACCTCGGCAATACCGGCCATAAACGGCGGAGGCGAAACGGGCAGGCAGGCAGAGGCGTGCGAGGTCAATGCGTCGCCGCCCGCGATGTTCTTGACGCACAGGTTGGCAAAGTCGCGCAGCGTAAGGTAGCGGTTCTGCTCGCGAGCGGCACGCTCGTCGGACAGACGCACGTACTGGCCGTCGAAGACCACATCGACGGCGTCCACGTCCCACATCTGGGCGGCCTTGGCGCAGATCTTCTCGCGCAGCTCGGTCGCGGCGTTCTTGGCCGCCAGGCCCGTCACGTACGTGCCCGAGCTCGCGTACGAGCCGGCATCGAACGGCGACACGTCGGTGTCCACGCCGCGCACCACGATCTGCGAGCTCTCCACGCCCAGCTCCTCGGCGGCAATCTGCGCCAGAATCGTGTCGACGCCCATGCCGTTGTCGGTGGCGCCGGTGCTGATGGTAATGAAGCCGTCCTCTTCCAGGCGCATGTCGATGCCGGCGATATCCACGTTGGAAATGCCCGAGCCCTGCATGGTGAGCGCACAGCCCAGAGCACGCACGCGGTCGCCCAGGTCCACGGCCAGCGGCTTGTCGCGCCAACCGATCATGTCCATCGCGCGCAGCAGGCAGCGGTCGAGTGCGCAGGCGTTGAGCATCTCGTTGTAGTACTGCGGCATGATCTCGCCCTCGCGCACGATGTTCTTAAGGCGCAGGTCGGCGGGGTCCATGTGCAGCATGTCGGCGAGCTCGTTAACGGCGCTCTCCACGGCAAACTGGCCCTGGGTGGCACCGTAGCCACGATACGCGCCGCCGCGGTTGGTATTGGTGTAGACGGCGTCCCAGCTAAAGCGGCTCGCCTTCACATGGTTGTAAATCGGCAGGCTCTTGTGGCCCGAAAGGCCGATCGTCGTGGT
>ERZ1034691.1444-NODE-1444-length-15259-cov-16.368061_pt1 | contig 15259 bp, 12 predicted proteins | sample MGYA00520638_ERZ1034691 | MGnify/ENA primary metagenome ERZ1034691 (study PRJEB33766, sample SAMN09781763) | gut metagenome | biome: gut microbiome | host: Homo sapiens | place: Madagascar | study: EMG produced TPA metagenomics assembly of the PRJNA485056 data...
CGACTTTTTTATTTTCAATTTCTTCCTTTATCAGACTTCCTACACTTGAAAAGTGAGAACATAAAAACAGTTTCATCAATATTCTCCTTTATATATAAATTCTTATTTGTTGAACTAAGCCGTGTATACCATACTCTCCAATGAAAGAACGCCCTGATATAGCGAAATTTTGCCGTTTTCCTGCGTACGTGCGTACACACTCCACAGGAATTCTAAGGGGCCTGCCCCCTTGGCACACGGACTTTGGAACAAAGTCTAGTGTGTTACGCCTTGCCAGAGGTGTACAGGCTCCCGGTATGCACGTACGAAGCAATTGCCATCAATGTGCCATATAAGTGGCGATCAAGTTCGCATAAAGCGACCTTGATCCCGCAAAACAAAAGGCAGGATACCATCACCACGATGATGCCCTGCCTCTGTTCGTTCCTGTTTACCGTTCCGAGTAGTCCTTCCGCAGAATTTCCGATAAACAAAAAACGTACCCGAACCCTTTCTCGTAAAGAATCGGGTTCGAGTACGAACTGAATGCTGGAGCAATAAAAAACCACCAGAAAGGTGCCTGTCCCCTTTGTGGTGGTTTTGGGCCAGTCCTAGAGCGTGTGGCCGTAAGCGTCGGCAGCCTTGATGGCGGCGGCGAACTTTTCGTCGGTGAAGGGCTCGGGGTTTCCCTGCTTCCACTCGTTGGTGGCGTGCGCATACTCGCACAGGGCGGGGATATCGGACTCGGAAAGCCCGACCTGCTCAAGCGTCACGGGCAGCCCCATCTCCTTGTTAAAGGCTGCGTAGCGCTCAAGGTTCTCGGTATCGTCCGTGTAGGCAAACAGCACCAGCACGCCCAGGCTCACGACCTCGCCATGCAGGTAGGTGCCCTTGCGCGGAATGCTGCAGGTGGCGTTGTAGAACGCATGCGCCACGCTCGAGTTGTAGTAGTAATCGTTTTGGTTGGTCAGGTTGGAGACGTAGCCCGTGTTGACCACGATATCGAGCGCGATCTGCTTGACGGCTTCGGTCGACAGGTTCTGGCGAACGTCCTCAAGACCCTGCACGCCATAGGTAAACAGCGGCTCGGAGCAGGTGTGTGCGAGCGCCAGGCCAAGACCGGCGGTGTGCTCCAGGTTGCCGGCGCTCGTGGCGTACGCGACCTCGGGCTGCTTGGACAGGGCATCGCCCACGCCCGCCCAGAAGTATTCTGCCGGAGCCTCGGCGATGATCTTGGGGTTGATGAAGATGTGCGCGGGGCGGTTGGGGTACGAATAGCCCTCGAGCGAGCCGTCGTCGTTGTAGACAACGGCAATGGCGGTCGCGGCCGAGCAGTTGGAGCAGATCGTCGGCACCGTAAAGACGATCTTCTTGAGCTCGATGGCTGCGGTCTTCACGGTATCGAGCGCCTTGCCGCCGCCACAGGCAATGAGCACGTCGGCTTCCTGGCAGGCGGGGGAGTTTACGACCTTGGCGATATTGGCGCGCGTACTGTTGGTACCGTAGACGCGTGTCTCCAGAATCTCGACGTCGGTGCCCTCCAGTGCCGCTTCGATACTGGGAAGCGCCGCGGCCAGTGCTCGTTTACCACCGATAATCGCGACCCTGGCCGCTCCGTACTCGTCCAGCGCGCCGGGCAGCTCGTCAAAGCAGTCCTCGCCGACGGTGTAGTCGCTCATTCCAATCGTGCGCATAGCAGCCTTCTTTCGTTAGATAAAGTGCTTTCAGGTATTTTGCTCCAAGTGAGTGCTTGCGACCGCGAGAAATTTCTAAAGTATGAAACCGATGTTGAGGGTTTTTCGCCGGCGTTGACCGTGCTACCATACAGCGCATAAGCGTTGATGGGGACGAGTAGTCGGCCGTCCGCGTGCTGCAGAGAGCGGGGAGCGCTGAGAACCCGTGCATGCGACCGATGAAAATCACCCCGGAGCTGCGGTCCCAACGGACGCGCCGTACAGGCACGTCTTAGTAGACATCGCCGAGATGGTCGTCGATACAGGCCAGCCGAGTAACGGATGCGAGCGCGCTGGAATGCGGGCGAGGGCATCTAAGCTGGGTGGTTAAGCGAAGAGCTTTTGCGGGCGCGCAGTCCGATTTGTGGCGCTTCGTCCCAGCTTGCAGGGACGGGCGCTTTTTTGGTGCCCAACGGGCGCGTGCGCCCACGACATGAAAGGGGTACCGTGGCAAACGAGTACAAGCAGACGATGAATCTGCCCAAAACCGGTTTTCCCATGCGTGCCGGTCTTTCCAAGTCCGAGCCCAAGCGACTCAAGGACTGGCAGGACAACAAGGTCTACGAGCAGGTTCTGAAGAAGAACGAGGGTCACAAGAAGTTCGTGCTGCATGACGGCCCTCCGTACGCCAACGGTCCGATCCACATCGGCCACGCCATGAACAAGATTTCCAAGGACATGATCAACCGCTACTGGATGATGCAGGGCTATGAGGTTCCCTACGTCCCCGGTTGGGACTGCCATGGCCAGCCGATCGAGCACAAGGTCGAGGAGAAGCTCGGCACCGAGAAGTTCAACCAGACCTCCACGGCTAAGATCCGCGAGCTCTGCAACGAGTTCGCCGTCGAGAACATCGAGCTGCAGAAGGCCGGTTTCCGTCGTCTGGGCGTGCTCGGTGACTGGGACAACCCCTACCTGACGCTCTATCACCAGCATGACGCCGCCGACATCGAGGTCTTCAAGGCCATGTTCGATAAGGGCATGATCTATCGTGGCCACAAGCCGGTTCACTGGTGCAAGCACTGCCACACCGCGCTGGCCGAGGCCGAGATCGAGTACTCTGACGAGACGAGCCCCTCCATCTTCGTTCGCTTTGAGATGACCTCTAAGCCCGCCGGCCTCGAGAAATTCGACGGCCCGGTCGACTTCATCATCTGGACGACCACGCCGTGGACCATCCCCTCCGACCAGGCAGTTTCCCTCAAGCCCGGCGCCGCCTATGTCGCCGTTGAGCACGAAGGTCGTGCCGAGGTCATGCTCGAGGACCTGGCTCCCAAGTGCTGCGAGGAGTTTGGCTGGGAGTACACCCCGGTTATGGTCGACGGCAAGCCCTACGTGGTTCCCGCCGAGACCTTCCACCACATCCACTACAAGCAGCCGATCTTTGACGGTGTCGAGGGCGTGGCACTGCTGGCCGATTACGTCGGTGTGGATGACGGTACCGGTATCGTCCACAACTCGCCCGGCCACGGCGTCGACGACTACTTTGCCTGCCTCAAGGAGGGCATCACCGACATCTGCATGCCGGTCGATGACGACGGCAAGTTCTACACCGGTGAGGAGTTTGGCACCGGTGGCCCCTTCAGTGGTATGGATACCGATGAGGCCAACCCGTACATCATTGAGTTCCTGCGCGAGCGCGGCACCCTGGTCCTCGAGAAGAAGATCACGCACAGCTATCCGCACTGCTGGCGCTGCAAGCACCCGGTGCTCTTCCGTGCTACCGACCAGTGGTTTGTCTCGATGGACAAGACCGGTTTGCGCGAGCAGGCTGGCAAGGAGGTCCGCGAGAACGTCAAGTGGTATCCGGCCCACGCCGCCAACCGCATTGGCGCCATGGTCGAGCAGCGTCCCGACTGGTGCATCAGCCGTCAGCGCAACTGGGGTGTGCCTATCCCCAGCTACACCTGCGCCGACTGCGGCGAGAAGGTCATGAACGACGCCACGCTCGACGCCGTCATCAAGCTCTTCCACGAGAAGGGCTCCGATGCCTGGTTCACCGACGCTCCCGAGAGCTACCTGGGCGAGGCCTGTGTCTGCCCCAAGTGCGGCGGTCATCACCTCAAGGCCGATAAGGACATCCTCGACGTGTGGTGGGACTCCGGCGTGTCCTGGAAGGCCGTCTGCGAGTACCGTCCCGAGCTGGAGTACCCGGCGGACGTGTATCTCGAGGGCTCCGACCAGCACCGTGGTTGGTTCCAGAGCTCGCTGCTCACCTCGGTGGGCGCCAACGGCCACGCTCCCTACAAGGCGGTCGTCTCGCAGGGCTTCACCCTCGATGGTCAGGGCCGCAAGATGTCCAAGTCGCTCGGCAACGTCATCGACCCCAACAAGGTCTGCGACGAGATGGGCGCCGACATCATCCGCCTGTGGGTTGCCTCCGTCGACACCAGCTCCGACGTTTCCATCGACCACGAGATTCTCGCTCGTACGTCCGACGCCTACCGTCGTTTCCGCAACACGCTGCGCTTCCTGCTCTCCGAGCTCGAGGGTCAGTTTGAGCCCGAGACCGACGGCGTCGCCTTTGCCGACCTGCTGCCGCTCGACAAGCTCATGGTTGCCCGCCTCACCCAGGTCCAAGCCGAGGTCGACGACGCCTACGCGAGCTACGAGTTCCCGCGCGCCTACCGTGCGCTCTACGACTTCGTGGTTACCGAGCTTTCCAACGTGTATCTCGACGCTCTTAAGGACCGTCTGTACTGTGAGAAGCCCGGCTCGCTCGAGCGCCGCAGCGCTCAGACCGTGCTCGCCGAGCTCTTCTCGATGCTCATGCGCGATCTGCAGCCGATTCTGTCCTACACCGTCGACGAGGCCATGGCCTATGCGCCTGCCGGCTGCGTCGATCATCAGAAGTACGCAGCGCTGCTCGATTGGTATAAGTCGCCTATCACGGTCGACGAGGCCAATGAGTTTGAGGGCGTGCTTGAGGCTTCGCTCGAGCTCCGTAGCGCCGTGACCAAGGCCCTTGAGGATGCCCGTTCTGCCGGCACCTTCACCAAGAGCCAGCAGGTCCGCGTCAAGGCGTTCGTTCCCGCCGAGATGTATGCGCTGTTGACCGGCGACAAGGCCGTCGACCTGGCTGAGTTCTACATCGTCTCCGATGTTGAGCTGACCCAGGGCGAGGAGCTCTCCGTCGCTATCGAGGCTGCCGAGGGCGAGTGCTGCGACCGTTGCTGGAACTATCGCACCACCGTCGGCGAGTACAACGGCCATTCTCACATCTGCAAGAGGTGCGCGAATGCCCTTTAAGGCACGGTAGCTCGGCATTTTAGTTATAGGGAGAATTTGGGCGCCTTCGGCCCATTTGCTCCGCTGAATAAAAGCGGCATTCTGTTTTTCTGAATGCCGCTTTCGTTTTTAGCTGGTTATTTCTCTTGCGTTGGTGGATATGTCGTGCGCTCTGCGTATGGCAATATAAGATGATTATTTGCGTTAAACGTAATTCGATGTTCTTGAGGGTAGGGGATTGATTTGGGTCGTACTGGGGATATGACGCCGCCTTTGTGTTGGCGGTTGGGTGTTGCTGGTGTGGTGGCGCTCGTTGTGCTGCTTGTTGACCAGCTGACCAAGCTTGCGGTTCGTGCCGTGGGCGATGTTCTGCATGTGACCGTTATCCCCGGCGTGATCGATTTTCTGTTTGTCCGCAATATCGGAGCCGCCTTTAGCATGGGCGAGGGGCATGGCGTCGCGTTTGCTGTGCTGGCGCTTGCGGTCATCGTCGCCATTGCCGTGTACTTGCTCCGTGCGCCCCAGCTCGCTCGTCTTGAGGTCGTGGGCATGGCTATGGTTGCGGCCGGTGCTATCGGTAACGCGATCGATCGTTTGGCCTTTGGCTTCGTGACCGATTTTATTGCCACCACGTTCATCGACTTCCCCGTCTTCAATGTGGCCGATATCGGCATTACGGTCGGTGTGGTGTTCGCCCTCTTCGGCTACATGTTCTTGAGCCCCGCCGCCCGTGAGGTCGATGCGACCGCCGAGCTCAACGCCCGTGACGAGGCCCGCGCCAAACGTAAAGCCAAGCAGCGTGGGGAGCGTGCCCGCAAGATTCGCGAAAGGAATGAGCGTTAATGGCCGACATCCATATTCTCGTTGCCGACGATTCCGCTGGCCAGCGTCTCGACGCTTATCTGGGCGCCAACGATGGCTGTCCCACGCGCTCTGCCTGCGCACATCTGATCGAGGGCGGCGCCGTTGCCGTCAACGGCGAGACCTGCCTATCAAAAAAGTATGCCGTGCGCTCCGGCGACCGCATCTCGGTCGACCTGCCCGAGCCGCACGACCCGACCGACGTGATTCCCGAGGCCATCCCGCTCGACATTCGCTATGAAGACGACTATCTCATTGTGCTCTCCAAGCAGCGCGGTCTGGTGTGCCATCCCGCTCATGGCCACGAGAGCGGCACCCTTGCGAACGCCTTGGTCTATCACTGTGGCATCGACCATCTGGGCACCGTGCAGGGTGAGGACCGCCCCGGCATTGTGCATCGCTTGGATCGCGATACTTCGGGTCTCATGCTCGCGGCAAAGGACGACGACACCCAGCGCGCGCTGCAAAATCTTATCCGTACGCGCACGCTCGACCGCCGCTACATTACGCTCGTTCACGGTCATATCGCTATGGATGAGGGCACCATTAACACTGGCATTGCCCGTTCTGCCCGTGACCGTGTCAAGATGGCGGTTTCTGATGATCCCTTTGCGCGCCAGGCCATCACGACCTTTAAGGTCCTTGAACGCTTCGATTCCACGCGTTTCGACGACGGCTATACGCTCGTCGAGTGTCACCTGTTTACTGGCCGCACGCATCAGATTCGCGTGCACATGCGCCATATTAACCACGCTTGCGTGGGCGATCCGCTCTACGGTAAGCGCGATGCGCGTGCCGATCAGGGTCTGACCAGGCAGTTCCTGCATTCTTGGCGCGTGGCGTTCGATCATCCGGTAACGGGGGAGCGCATTGAGTGCCGTGACGAACTGCCGTGGGATCTTGCGGCGGTTCTGGATGATCTGGCTCCTCGTTCGCTCGGCCGCACTGCCGCCGGTGACGAAATCGTCCCGCAGCTCGGTCTGCTCGAAGCCTAGCCAGTATTAGATGGTTTCTTGAACTCGGTAAGCCTGCGGTAAGATATACGATTGTTTACGTAACGCGTTGCTGGGAGCCTGCATGCTCGCCTTTTTACAAACCAACACACCCATCGTGATCTTCAACCAGATTGTCGTCACGCTGCTCACGGTCTGCTTTCTGTACCAGGTGGTCTTCTTTGTCATTGGCGCTCTTCGTGGCGAGGTCGCGCCCCCTAAGGCCAAAAAACTCCATCGCTATGCCTTCTTTATCGCTGCGCATAACGAGGAGGCCGTGATTGCCAACCTCGTTCGCTCCATCAAGGATCAGGATTATCCGTCCGAGCTTATCGAGGTCTTCGTGGTCGCCGATGCCTGTACCGACAACACGGCGCAGCTCGCGCGTGAGGCCGGCGCCGTCGTCTATGAGCGTAATGACCTTGCTCGCAAGGGTAAGAGCTGGGTCATGGACTTTGGTTTCGACCGCATCCTTAACGAGTATCCCGATACGTTTGAAGGCTACTTTATCTTCGATGCCGATAACGTCATCGCCCGCGATTACGTGTCCAAGATGAACGATGCCTTTGACCAGGGTTTCCATGTGGTCACGAGCTATCGCAATTCCAAGAATTTTGGCAGCTCGTGGATTTCGTCTGCTAACGCCACCTGGTATCTGCGCGAGGCGCGCTTTCTCAATAACGCCCGTAATATCTGCAAGACGTCCTGTGCCGTCTCGGGTTCGGGCTACCTTATCTCTGCTAGTGTTATCGAGGGCATGCACGGCTGGCAGTTCCACACGCTGACCGAGGACATTCAGTTCACCACGTTCTGCGCCATTCACGGTATTCGCATTGGCTATGCGCCGGCGGAGTTCTTTGACGAACAGCCCGTGACGTTTAAGGCTTCCTGGAAGCAGCGCATGCGTTGGACCAAGGGCTTCTACCAGGTGTTCTTTACCTACGGTAAGCATCTAGTCAAATCAACCTTCCGCTACCATCGTTTTGCCGCCTACGACATGTTTATGACGATCGCTCCGGGTATGCTGCTATCGCTGATTTCGATGCTCGCCAATGCCACGTTCCTGATCGTGGGCGGTCTTTCGCATGGCTTCTTGGCTACCGAAGTCGAGATGCAGGCGTGTGCCGCTTCGCTCATTATGACCTTTGCCATGATGTATCAGACCTTCTTTATCCTGGCGTTGCTCACGACCATCTTTGAGTACAAGCATATTCACTGCGCGCAAAAGTGGCGTCTGGTGACCAACCTGTTTACCTTCCCGATCTTTATGTTCAGCTATATCCCCATTACGGTGGCAGCGCTGTTCTTGAAGGTCGACTGGGTGCCGACACAGCACGCCGTGAGCGTTACCCTCGACGAGGTCATGCAAGGCGCCAAATAACCACGATCAAAACCACCACAAAGGGGACAGGCAGCTTTGTGGTGGTTTTTGCGTTTGAGCTGCTGCCCAAGGAGGTTTTCGATGGTCTATTTCCCGTTTTGGATTTGCATCTTTGCCGGCGCGGCGATTGATGCCCGTGAGCGGCGGTTTCCCAATGAGCTTGCTGGCGTGTGTGCCTTGGCGGCGTTTGTAGGCGTCTGGCTCGACAGGGGCGTTAACACGGCGCTTGAACACGCCGGTCCTGCGGTCATCGTCTACCTTGCTCTTGTACTTACTGAGTCGCTCTGGCGTCGTGTTCGCCACGCCCCTGGCATTGGCATGGGGGATGCCAAAGCGCTCTTTGCCCTTTGCACCCTTGACCCTCTGGGTGGCGTCGTTGCGTTTGTGGTTGCGCTCCTGATCCTTGCCGCCGCTTGTCTCATCGCAAAATCGCGCTCCCTGCCATTGCTGCCGTTTTTGGTGCCGATATTTGCCATAATCGAGTTCGTGGGTAGTACGCTGTAACAGTTTGCGCGCCCTTTTTAAGGAGCCTGCCATGGCAATCAATCAACAGACAGCCGCCATCAAGGCGCGTATGGATTGCATTCCTGCGGCGTTGTCGCCCGAGCTGGTCGAGCGTATCGCCACCGACCGCGCCTCGGGTGTCATTAATCCCTATCGATGCGGTGACGACCAGGTCATCCGACGTGTCGATCGGGTCGCAGACGAGGGCACGCTCATGCGTCCGGCCTTTATGCGCGATACCGAAAAGATTTTGCATCTGCCCGCATACACCCGTTATGCAGGCAAAACGCAGGTCTTCAGTTTTCGCAGCAACGACGATCTGTCGCGCCGCGGCCTGCATGTGCAGCTTGTCTCGCGCATTGCTCGCGACATCGGGCGTGCTCTGGGGCTCAACTGCGATCTGATCGAGTCGATTGGCCTGGGCCACGACTTGGGCCACACGCCCTTTGGACATGCTGGCGAGCGATTTCTCAACGATATCTATCACGAGCGCACGGGTCGTTATTTTTTCCATAACGTGCAGTCGGTCCGCGTGCTCGACGCGCTGTACGGCCGCAACGTGTCGCTCCAGACGCTCGACGGCGTGCTGTGCCATAACGGCGAGTACGAGCAGCGTGCGTTTGAGCTCTCGGACATGAGCTCTTTTGACCAGTTTGACCAGACGGTTGAGAATTGCATTGCCACAGGTTATAGCGCAATTGAGCACCTGCGCCCCATGACGCTCGAGGGCTGCGTGGTTCGCATCTCGGATATCCTCGCCTACGTTGGGCGCGATCGCCAAGACGCCATTGCGGCGGGTCTGCTGTCACCCGACGCCTTTGACGACGGCCTGGGTGGGGCATACAACAGCTGGATCCTCTCGCACGCCTCCATCGATATTGTCGAGCACAGCTATGGCAAGCCGCGCATCGAGATGAGCGAGGACCTGTTTGAGGAAATCCGCCGCGCTAAGCGCGAGAACTACGAAAAGATCTATAGCAAGGGTGGCATCGAAGGCGACTCCGAAGCGGAGCTGCGCGAGGCGTTCGAAAAGCTCTATGACCGTTGTCTGCAGGATGTAAACGAAGGAGACGAGTCCTCCTACATCTTTAAGCACCATATTTCGCGCATTGAGCAGCAGCTTTCCTACTACGATTGCACCTATGCATGGCAGGACGAAAAAGATCAGACCGTAGTGGATTACATTTCAAGTATGACGGACGGCTATTTCTGCGAGCTGACGAGCAAGTTGTTCCCGGGATTGAAGTTTCCGCACCGTACCTATATTAACGAACGGTAGTTCGTATATTTTCGGTATACTGTTCGTTGAAAATGTTTTTGATTGATGCACGGGATGGCTATGGACGACCTTTTTTCTGCTTCGACGCGCGAGCGTTCCTTTCAGAATGCGCCGCTTGCGGTGCGCATGCGCCCCAACACGCTTGATGAGTACGTGGGCCAGCAAAAGGCCGTCGGTAAGGGCTCGTGGTTGCGTGCCGCGATTGAGCATGACGTACTGTCGAGTGTGATTCTGTACGGGCCGGCCGGTACGGGCAAGACGACGCTGGCCCACATTATCGCCAACCATACTAAGAGTGAGTTTGTCGAGGTCAGCGCCGTGACGGGCACCGTGAAGGACTTGCGCCGCGTGATTGACGAGGCCAAGACACGCCTGAATACGTACGACCGTCGCACCATTCTTTTCATCGATGAGATTCATCGCTTCTCTAAGTCGCAGCAGGATGCCCTGCTGCATGCAGTTGAGAACCGTACCGTTATTATGATTGGCGCCACGACAGAGAATCCGTACTTTGAGGTCAACTCAGCATTGTTGTCGCGCGGTCGCGTGGTGGAACTTGAGCACCTTAAAGACGAGGATATTGCCACGCTTATTGAGCGTGCGCTTGAGGCGCCGCAGGGTTTGAACGGCAAGTTCTCGGCCGATGAGGATACGGTTAAGACTATCTGCACGCTGGCCGCGGGCGATGCTCGTTCGGCGCTCACGACGCTCGAGCTTGCGAGCGAGATTGCCGTCACGCGTCCCGATACCGAGGGAACGCCATCGCCGGCGGCAGGGGAGCCCTATCCCATCACCGTGGATGACGTAAAGATTGCCAACCCGCGCCGCGGTTTTTCGTATGACAAAAACGGTGACATGCACTATGACATTATCAGTGCGTTCATCAAATCCATGCGCGGAAGCGACCCCGATGCCACGATCTACTGGCTTGCGCGCATGATCGACGCGGGGGAGGATCCCAAGTTCATTGCTCGTCGCATTATGATTCAGGCTTCTGAGGACGTTGGCAACGCCGACCCGCAGGCGCTTTTGGTGGCGCATGCCGCGTTTAAGTCTGCCGAGGTCATTGGCTATCCCGAGTGCCGCATTAACCTGGCTCAGGCTGCACTTTATGTGTGCCTGGCGCCTAAGTCCAACGCATGCGAGGCTTCGATCGATGCAGCTTTGGCCGATATCCATAGCAGTGGATTGCGCGAGGTGCCCAGCTATCTTCGCGATCGTCACCGTCCCGGCAGCGACGAGTACGGTGTATACAAATACCCGCACGATTATCCCGAAGGCTGGGTCGATCAGCGCTATTTGCCCGAGGGGTTGGAGCGCGGCGCGTTCTGGCAGCCTGCCGGCCGCGGTTGGGAAGAATGGCGTGTGGAGCAAAGCGAACGCGACCGGAGCGGTAACGCACCCAAGTAGGTCATTGGCACCACGCACATTCCCTTTGGGTATCTTTCCCCTTCTTTGGGGTACCATGAACAGCGTCTGTATTTCGATTTTTCCGGGAGGCTTGTATGAGTCCCATTCAAATCGCCCTGCTGGTGCTTGCCATTGCCGGCGTGTGGGCCATCGTTGAGCTCGCGCTTACCCTGCGCAAGACCCGCAACGTTGTCGACTCGCTCGATAAGACCGTGAGCGACCTCAACAACACCATCGCCGAGGCGCAGCCGGTGGTGGCAAAACTCGACGGCGCTGTCGACGAGCTTACGCCGGCTCTTGCCCAGATGGAGCCGCTGCTTAAGTCGAGCAAGACGGCCGTCGATGCCCTTACCTCCAACCTCGTCGAGGTTGAGGCGGTTGTCCGCGATATTTCCGAGGTCACCGGCAGCATGGCCGAGGCCAGCAATGCTGTGTCGAGCGTGACTGATTCTGCGGCAGGTGCCGTTCAGAAACTCTTTAACAAGGTGAAAGCCCCCGCAGCCGACGCCGAGCGCAAGCTTTCCTCTGCGGCCGAAGCCGAGCAGCCGACCGAGCGCGCCCTGATTGGCGAAGCCGGGGACGAGGCCGCCGCGGGCGACGATGATGGCCAGAAGACTGTTGGCAAGCCGACTCAGTATTACACCTACACACCCGCCCAGACCTCCGAGGAGTCCTGTGATGAGTAGCGAAGCAACCTGCCCCATTACGCTGACCGTTGCCGGTGACCCACGTCTGGCGCGCCTGGTGCGTATGACGGCCGCCAACGTTGGTGCGCTGTGCTCTATGTCCGTCGATCGCATCGAGGACATTCGTATGGCTGCCGAGGAAGCCTTCATCTTTGGCTGCACGGCGGTTGATTCCGATGACATTACGATCAAGTTCGATGTCGACGAGTCTCATGTTGGCATGACCTTTACCTTTGGTGATCAGGCCACTGTCGACGAGGATGACCAGGCTGCCGTGTATGCCGAGCTCATTTTGGCGAGCGTGTGCGATTCCTACGAAAAGACTTCGGCGCCCCTGACGCTTTCCCTCGATCTCAAGGCGGATATCTAATATGACCGAACGTTCCCGGAGCGGTAAGACCGCTTGGGACAAGGAGAAAACCCGCGAGCTGTTTCGTCGCTACAAAGAGACCGGTGATCCGGATGCTCGCGAGCAGCTCGTCATGTCCCATATGAATCTGGTAAGGTTTCTTGCCAACAAATTTAAGAATCGCGGTGAGCCGCTCGACGACCTGATGCAGGTTGGCTATCTGGGCCTGCTCAAGGCGATTGATCGTTTTGACCCCGAGCGTGGCCTCGAGTTCACCACGTTTGCCACGCCCACCATTCTGGGCGAGATTAAGCGCCACTTCCGTGACAAGGGCTGGAGCGTGCGCGTGCCGCGCCGTCTGCAGGAGCTCTCGGCTAAGGTCAACCAGGCCACCGACAAGCTCACCAACGAGTTGCAGCGCTCGCCCAAGGTCGAGGAAATCGCCGAGTACCTGGGCGTGACCGTCGACGAGGTGCTCGAAGCCATGGAATCGTCCTCGGCCTACACCTCGGTGCCCATCGAGGCCCCCGGTGCGTCCGATTCCGACGATGCACCTTCGATTCTCGACCGCTATGCCGATGATGACAACGAGCTCGACTTTACCGATGACCGCCTGGTGATCGAGGAGGCCATTCGCGATTTCTCGCCGCGCGAGCGTGAGGTTATCGAGCTGCGCTTTGTAAAGGGCATGACCCAGATTGAGATTGCCAAGAAGCTGGGCATCTCACAGGTGCAGGTCTCGCGCCTGCTTCGCCGTACCCTCAAGAAGATTCAAGACAAGATTGACCCCGACGGAGTGATGGTTCGTTCATGAATGAGCACCCCCAACAATCCGACCGCACGCTGCGCGATGCCCGCATTCTGACGCTTCGTATTTGGGCCGTCGTCGGTTGCATCGTTATCGCCGCTGTCATCTTTAACCTTATGGGCATCCTGGCTCCGGTCATCGAGTTTCTCGCTGTCGGTTCCATCATCGCTTTTGTGATGTCGCCGATCACCAACTGGCTCGAGCATCACGGCATCGGTCGTGGCATCGGTTCGCTTGTCGCGCTCATCGTGGTTGTGGCGGTGCTTGTCGGCGTCGTCTGCATCCTGTCGCCGATTCTGTTCGGCCAGATTATGGAAGTCCTGAGCCGTCTGCCCGCGCAGCTTCGCGTTGCGGGCGGAGACCTCAATGAGATGATCTCACACGCCAAGACGCTCAACAACACGCCGCTCAAGGAGTATCTGGACGACAATCTTTCTTCGCTGGTTACCGTGGCGTCGAAGTATGTCTCGCAAATCGCCGCCGAGCTCGGTCGCGGTGTATTCCCGCTCATTACCAACACGGCCTCGCAGCTGTTCGTCATCTTCCTGGGCCTGGTGCTTGCCTATTGGATGGCCTGCGACTACCCTCGCATGCACCACGAGATCTGCACCATTATCGGACAGGAAAAGGAGACCTCGTACCGCTTTATGGTCGCCATTCTGTCGCGCTCGGTGGGCGGCTACATGCGCGGTATGGTCGTGACGTCCATCTGCGGCGGTTTCCTCGCCTTTATCGGTTTTATGATCATCGGTCATCCGTATGCGGCGCTTATGGCCATTTTTACCGGTATCATGCATTTGGTTCCGGTCGTTGGCCCCTGGGTGAGCGCTGCGATCGCCACAGTGCTCGGCTTCATGTTCAGCCCCATGTTGGCGTTATGGACGCTCATCGTGACGATGGTCGCGCAAAATGTCACCGATAACGTGATTTCTCCTAAGGTCATGCAAAGCTCGGTGCAGGTGCATCCCATCATGAGCCTCACGGCGCTCGTTATTGGTTCGGCGCTCATGGGCCCCATTGGCATGATCATTGCCATTCCGCTGTGCGCGGCCCTCAAGGGCATTTTCGTCTACTACTTTGAGAACGAGACCGGCCGCCAGCTCGTGGCATACGACGGCGCCGTGTTTAAGGGCACGCCGTATCGCGATGCCGAGGGCAATCCGGTCGCCGCCTATGACGCGCTTGGAGACGATACGTTCATCTATGAGTCCGAGCTCATCGGCAACGAGACCGCGCCGGAGGCCCAGGCAATGCCCAAGCCCGAACTTGATAATCCCTGGATTAAGCTCTCGGGTCTTCAGCCCGACGCGACAGGCTTTTTTAAGAACCCCTTCGCCAAGGATGACGATTCCAATACAGACGACGACACCAAAACCGGCATCGACGGCTCCATGGACGATTCGGATTCTAAATAGGCTCTGTTAGTTGAGCTACTTCTTTGCCGGTGTCGTATACGAAACCGCTATACCCGCGGCAATAGCCATGAGACAGCTCGCGATGAATCCGAACTCATACTTCAAAACGTTTGTTGCGGTCAGGGCGATAATCAACACTGTCGCAATTTGCAGAATTATCATTGTTACGAAGAGATTGATTCCTTGTTTGGCCGATCCCGCTGAGTGAGTTTGGCTTTGTTGATTCAGGTTGTAGCTGACAACAAAAGCGACCAGTTCGCTTAATAAGGGGCCGACTACATAGAAAAAGATTGCGTCAATTAAGCCTATAGTGTTGTAAGTTGTTTCGCCAGAAAACACAGCGTATAAAGCATATCCAAATCTTGGCTGATTCATGTATGAGTCCGAAAAGACGAAGAGCGTCAATATTGCTGCTACCAGAAGTGTATTCAGGACAAATCGTTTGCTTTTCATCGATCGCTCCTTCCGGGTGAGTCTTATATGTAATTCTACAGCAGCCTTTTTCAAGGATTGCTTAGTCCTAAATAACATGCACTTTCGCTGGAGGGTCGCTGTTTGGCGGCCCTCTTTTTTGCACAGGCGCGGTGGGATGGTAATATCGTTACGTTTGAACTGTTTCGATGTGAAACCGAGG
>ERZ1034691.1445-NODE-1445-length-15254-cov-17.890256_pt1 | contig 15254 bp, 10 predicted proteins | sample MGYA00520638_ERZ1034691 | MGnify/ENA primary metagenome ERZ1034691 (study PRJEB33766, sample SAMN09781763) | gut metagenome | biome: gut microbiome | host: Homo sapiens | place: Madagascar | study: EMG produced TPA metagenomics assembly of the PRJNA485056 data...
ATGCTTGATATTGTAGAAAAAGTCTTAACTTTGCAGCGGATTTGAGAGGATAAGCGGTTTTTGGCTGACAAAACGGTGAAAGTTCATCGGGCTGGAAAGGAGCATCCCTTCTTTTCCATAAGATTCACTTATAACAACTTTATAAATTAAAAGATTCGATTATGAAAGTAGCAATTGTTGGTGCAAGTGGCGCAGTAGGACAGGAATTCCTGCGTATCCTTGCTGAGAGAAATTTCCCTATGGATGATTTGGTGTTGTTTGGTTCTGAGCGTTCTGCCGGACGAAAATACAACTTCAAGGGAAAGGACTATGAGGTCAAACTTTTGCAGCATAACGATGACTTTAAAGATGTCGATATTGCTTTCACATCTGCTGGTGGCGGCACTTCAGAGGAGTTTGCCGAGACTATCACCAAGTATGGTGCCGTGATGATTGATAACTCTAGCGCATTCCGTATGTGCGACGACGTGCCTCTGGTTGTGCCTGAGGTAAATGCTGAGGATGCCCTGAACCGCCCTCGCAACATCATCGCCAACCCTAACTGTACCACCATCATGATGGTAGTAGTGTTGAAGCCTATCGATAACTTGAGCCATATCAAGAAGATTCATATCTCTTCTTACCAGAGTGCTTCAGGTGCTGGTGCTGCTGCTATGGCTGAACTTGAGCAGCAGTATAAGGATATCATCGAGACCGGTAAGACTGAGCATATCAATAAGTTCCCTCATCAGTTGGCATACAATGTCATTCCACAGATTGACAAGATGACTCCTAACGATTACACCAAGGAGGAGATGAAGATGTATAACGAGACCCGCAAGATTATGCACTCTGATGTTCGCACCAGTGCTACCTGCGTTCGCGTTTCTTCACTCCGTTCTCACTCAGAGAGTGTTTGGTTCGAGACAGAGAAGCCATTGGCAGTAGAGGACATCCGCAAGGCTTTGGAGGCTGCTCCAGGCGTAACTGTAAAGGATGATGCCCAGAACTACGTTTATCCAATGCCATTGGAGAGTGCCGGTAAGGACGATGTATATGTAGGTCGTATCCGCAAGGATTTGGCTGATGACAATGGTAACACATTGTGGTTGACCGGCGACCAGATTCGTAAGGGTGCTGCCCTGAACGCAGTTCAGATTGCTGAGTACTTGATTAAGGTGGGCAACGTAAAGTAAGCCATACCTTATTTATATAAAAGAATATGAGGAAGTTAAGGGATAATGAATTTTATCTCTTAACTTCTTTTTGTCTTTATATGATTCTGAATAGAAAAGTAAGAATATGCTTGAAAGATTCAAACAATTACTCGGTGAGATGAACCGGGGCATTTATGAGAAGGAGACGGAGATATCGCTCTCGCTCCTGGCAGCTCTGGCAGGTGAGAGTATCATCCTGCTGGGACCTCCGGGTGTGGCAAAGAGTATGGTGGCCAGACAGTTGAAGACGGCATTCAGGGAGGCTCAGAGCTTTGAGTATCTGATGTCGCGATTCTCTACACCCGATGAAATCTTCGGTCCGGTGAGCATTCAGAAACTGAAGACTTCGGATACTTACGAGCGTGCGGTGGAGGGTTATCTGCCTACAGCCGATGTGGTTTTCCTGGATGAAATCTGGAAGGCGGGACCTGCTATCCAGAACACGCTCCTTACAGTGATTAACGAGAAAATCTTCAGAAACGGCAATCGGGAAATGCATCTTCCTCTGAAGCTTCTCGTGGCGGCAAGTAATGAGTTGCCGGCTAAGGGAGAAGGACTGGAGGCGCTCTGGGACCGATTCGTTATCAGAATAGAAAGCCGACCGATTAAGCTGGAGAAGAATTTCCGGGCGATGCTCTTGGAAGTGAAGAGTGAAGAACGAGGAGTGAAAAAACAAAGTTCGGCGGCCGAAGGAAAAGCAAATTCAAATGCTATTACTGCTGAGGAGTATGCTGAATGGACGGAGCGTATCGATAAGATTGGCGTGAAAATCGAGGTGCTCGATGCAATTTCCGCTATCCGTAAATCTCTGAGAGCCGTGAATGTGGATGAGGCTGCCGAGCGCAGAAACATCTATGTGAGTGACCGCCGATGGAAGAATATTGTCCGCCTGCTTCGCACTTCAGCCTTTATGCAGGATAGGGAAGAGGTGGATATCTGCGATTTGCTGCCTATCTACCATTGTCTGTGGCAGGAACCGGAAGAGCGGGATGCTATCCGAAACATCGTGATCCGTGCCCTCTTTTCTCCTTTTGCAGACAAACTCGTGGAGATGAAGAATGCGCTTGCTGAGGAAATTAAATATCATCGTGTCCGCAGGAATCCGGAGGATGGAAGAGATTACGAGGGAGAGATAGAAACCCTTTCGGATGGCTTGACTTCGCTGGAAAGGCAGTTGGGCGAGAATCTCTTCGCATCTGCTGATGATAAGGCGGAAATCTCGGCTTATCTCCGTGATTTCTATAAGGAGTTGGCGTTTACCCGTCAGGATACGATGAAACTTTATGAGGTTTAATCGCCTCCTATTACATTATATATAGAAGAATCTAAACATGATGAATGAACAGAAAATTTTGACTCCAGAGTTGGAGGCGCGTGTTCACCAGGCTGTGGATAACTTTATGCAGGGCTATGGCTGCTGCCAGTCGGTAGTGGCTGCCTTTGCCGATTTATATGGTCTTGATGATGAGATGGCAAAGCGCATTGGTGCCGGCTTCGGTGGTGGAGTAGGCAGAATGAGAATGATGTGCGGTGCTGTTTCGGGCATCGTGGTGCTCGTTGGCTTGGATTGCGGACAGACCGAGGGGGATGACCGTGAGGGCAAGTCGGCATGCTACAAGGTGGTGCAGGATTTGCTTGCTAAATCGAAGGAGCAGAACGGCAGTATCATCTGTGCCGAGATTCTGGGCTTGAAGGGCCATGAGAAGGCGCAGTCCAGCTATGTGGCTTCAGCAAGAACGGCAGAATATTACAAGACCCGTCCTTGCGCTGCCAAAGTAGAGAGTGCTGCAAGAATTTTCGCAGAATATCTGATGGAGAAAAATAAGGATTTACTCCTATGAAATACCAGAATAACAAGGATTTGGCGGAGGCACAGTATTATCTGAAAATGCTGGATGACTTCTGCAAGTCGGGACAGGTGAAGATTCCTGATCCGACAGGCACCGCCATGCCTTGGAATTTGAAGGAAGACCCGCTGAAGGATTATCTTATTCATCTCTTTACTCTGAAAGTAACCATAGCAGAAACTGGCGAGGAGGTGCAGAAATTCGTGCGCCAGGTGGTGAACAGCAAAATCAAGAGCAAGGTTTTCTATGATAGCGTGGGAAAATTCATCGTGGAATGCGTCCATCACATGCGGTTCCAGCGCCAGCGTGCCTGGACCGAGAGTCATCGGGCAGATGATGTGCTCGATTGGGCTCCCTTCAAGCGGATGGATGAACAGGTGTGGCTCCCTTTGCTCGACCAGCTGGAACAGGAACATGCTGAAGATGGGTTCGATAAACCTTTCTTCCTTAAACTGATGACTGGAGACGGGGCTTCGAAACCCGAAAACTGGGAAAGGCTGGTAAGAGACTGGAAGGTCTGCATTGAACATCAGGTATTGAACAAGTTAAAGGACTTTATCTCGCTCCGTCAGAACAACTTCGAAACAGGACTGGTGCGCATGATGGACCAGATAACCCGCAACATGAAGACGAAGGGCGTTTCGGAACAGCGCGCCGTACAAGCCTGGGAACTGATGACGAACGGATGGACGGAAACGGAGTTTGAACGTCGCCTGAACCAGGTGAAGATTCAGGATAAATATCCGGAAATCAAGGAGATTGTGGCGAAGATGGGGCGTGTGGCAGATGCCAACGGCAAAGATAGGCTCACCATCGCCTCGGGGGTGGAGATGAAGATGGAGCATTCCGCTGGAAGCGACATCGAGGGCATTACCGTGGGTGATGATCTCAATTCGCTTCTTCCGCTTGAGTTGGCGCAATACAGCGATGAGGATATGGAGGGGCTTTTTATCTATAAGTATCGAACCCGTAGGCTCCAGACTTTCCGCTATAAGAGTGAGATGTCGAAGCCATCCCGAAAACTCGGCTTTACCCATGCTTCCCGAAAGGGTCCGATGATCGTCTGTCTGGACACCTCAGCCAGTATGTATGGCACGCCCGAAAGGATATCCTCTACACTCATCTCTCTGCTGGAAGAGACGGCAGAAGATTTGGAGCGAGACTGCTTCCTGATAGATTTCTCCGTCAGTACCCGTGCCATCGACCTGATGGCGAAGCGCAAGGCAGAGCGCCTGAAGAGAATAGGAATCACTATGATGGAATCAGCCGAAGCAGATGCAGTTCCGTCCGACGGAGATGGACAGGCGCATACCGGGCGAGGCATCCGTCGGCAGCCTACCACAACCCACCTTCCATTTATCGGAGGCGGAACATCGGCAAAGAAGATGATGACCCAGATGTTCGACCTTCTCGACAACGACGGACTCCATTACGTGAATGCCGATGTGCTTTGGATTACCGACTTCCTGATTCCAGATCCGCCACAGCAGCTGTTGTCCCGATTCCGGGAATACAAAGAGACGGGTACCCGATTCTACGGCATCCGCATCGTGCGTGATGATGACAAGGAACCGAACAGCTGGAAGGAGTACTTCAATCAGATTTATACCATCCGGTACCGCCCGCTGCGAAGATATTAAAGAAGATGTTAAGGCAGAAAAGGGGTATCAGATGATAACAGAGACATGTATGAAATGTATCAAGAACTTTATCATATGTTACATTTGGCGCAGAATCACGATTTTGCGCCATTTTTTTGAATTAAAAATTCCTTAAAACGCTTGGTGATACAAAATATATTTGTACCTTTGTGCTCGGAACAATGAATCATTGTCAACCGAACAAACTCAAAAATGAATCAATAAGAAGTAATAAATATAAGCAATTTATACAAAAACTTAAGTAATAAACTAATTATGGTAAGCAACAACATTCCACAAGTAAAGCTCGGTATTATTGCCGTTAGCCGTGACTGTTTTCCAATCGCGCTTTCTACTCAGCGCCGTGAGAACATCGTAAAAGAGTACAAGGGTGAAATTTTCAACTGCCAGACTACAGTTGAGAACGAGAAAGATATGCTCAAGGCTTTGGGCGAAGTGAAAGAGCAGGGCTGCAACGCTTTGGTTGTATTCCTCGGTAACTTCGGTCCTGAGACTCCTGAGACTTTGATTGCAAAGAACTTTGATGGTCCTTGCATGTTTGTTGCAGCTGCAGAGGGTGACGGCGACATGATCAATGGTCGTGGCGACGCTTACTGCGGTATGCTCAACTGCTCTTACAACCTTGGCATGCGCCACCTGAAGGGTTACATCCCAGAGTATCCTGTAGGTACAGCAGAGGAAGTAGCTAAGATGATTCAGGACTTCGTACCTGTAGCTCGCGTTATCCTCGGTTTGAAGGGCTTGAAGATTATCACCTTCGGTCCACGTCCACAGGACTTCTTCGCTTGCAACGCTCCTATCAAGGGCTTGTACGAACTCGGTGTTGAGATTGAGGAGAATTCAGAGCTCGACCTTCTCGTAGCTTACAAGGAGCACGAGAACGACCCACGTATCGACGAGGTTTGCGCTGATATGGCCAAGGAGATGGGCGAAGGCTGCTACTATCCTGACCTCAGCCGCAGAATGGCACAGTTTGAGTTGACATTGCTCGACTGGGCAGAGGCTCACAAGGGTTCTCGCCAGTATGTAGCATTCGCTGACAAGTGCTGGCCTGCATTCCCAAGCCAGTTCGGTTTCGAGCCTTGCTATGTAAACAGCCGTCTCGTTAGCCGCGGCATTCCTGTAGCTTGCGAGGTAGATATCTATGGTGCGCTCTCTGAGTACATCGGTATGTGTGCTTCTGACGATACCGTTACATTGCTCGATATCAACAACTCAGTTCCTAAGTACATCTACGATGAGGATATCCAGGGCAAGTACGACTATAAGTTGACTGATACCTTCATGGGCTTCCACTGCGGTAACACTCCACAGTGCAAGATGTGCTCAAGCCGTAAGATCAAGTATCAGCTCATCCAGAACCGTTTGTTGGAGAATGGTGGTAAACCAGACTTCACCCGTGGTACTTTGGAGGGTGATATCGCAGCTTCTGACATCACATTCTACCGTCTGCAGTGCGATTCTGAGGGCAATCTCCGCAGCTACATCGCAGAGGGTGAGGTTCTCGATGTTCCTACCCGTTCATTCGGTGGTATCGGTATCTTCGCCATCAACGAGATGGGCCGCTTCTATCGTCACGTACTGATTCAGAAGGGTTATCCACACCACGGAGCCGTAGCATTCTCTCACGTAGGTAAGACCTTGTTCGAGGTATTCAAGTATCTCGGCATCAAGGATATCGCTTACAACCAGCCAGCTAGCCTGCCTTACCCAACAGAGAATCCTTGGAAGTAAATTGAGTGAAGAGAGAAGAGTGAAGAAACAAAGTTCGGTGGCCGAAGGGAAAGCCAATTCATTTGCTCTTCTTTCTAAACTGAGTTCATAAAAGATAAGGGCGATTGCTTATCCCTTGCGTGGGGAATAGCAATCGCCCTTTTTATGTTTTCCTGTAAGGAGATTACCTGATGATAATCTCCTTCCAAGAATGTTTTGCTTATTTCGTTTTTTCCAACGCTTCCTGTTTCTGCGGAATCACCACCGAAGCCCCGATGCTGACGAGCAGTACGAGGATGATGAATACCAGCGAACTGACTGCATCAATCTCGAAGAAATCGTGGATGAGCATCTTCACACCGATGAACACCAGCAGCACACTCACACCCACCTTCAGATAGCGGAACTTGTCTGCTATCGCTGCCAGCAGGAAGAAGAGGGCACGCAAGCCCAGGATGGCGAAGATATTCGAGAAGAACACCACGAACGGATCGAGCGATACCGAGAATACGGCTGGGATGCTGTCGAATGCGAAAATCAGGTCGCAGAACTCGATGAATACCACCGTCATCACCAGCGGACCCAGATGCAGACGCTTCTGCATGAACTTCACTACCGGATGTTCCAGAGCATTGATCTCTTCCTTCTTGTTTCTGTTGAGGAACATCTTGGCACCGCTGTAAACCAGGAATCCTCCGAATACGAGCAATATCCAGGCGAACCGGCTGATGAGCGCAGCACCCGCGAAGATGAAGACGAAGCGCAGCACGATGGCTCCCAGAATACCCCAGTTCAGTACGTGCTGGTAATCTTTCTTGTCCACTCCGAACGAGGTGAAAATCATCATCATCACGAAGAGATTATCTACCGAGAGCGTTTTCTCTATCAGATAACCCGAGATGTAGGAGATAGTCATATAGTGCCGGTATTGCTGCAGACTCCCCTCATAGTCGTTCGGGTCCAGTTTGAGATGCGAAGCATAGCGCGAGGCTATCAGCTTCAGGTCGTCGAAGTTCTCTATGCCGTGCACCATGTCACCATGGAAATAGATGAATACGGCGAAGGCGAGCGCGAGAATAATCCATACAGCCGTCCATGAACCGGCTTCCTTGATAGACACCACATGTGCCTTTCGGTCGATGACCAGCATGTCTAATACGAGTATGGCGGCGATGAAAATCACGAATCCCACCAAAAACATCGATTCAGTAAAAACATGTTCCATTTTTCTTTTTCCTTAATCTATTTAGTATATAACACCTTATTTATTGTTGAATCTTACCAATCATTTCATCCTTTAGAAATGTGGGCGCAAAATTAGGAAAAATATCTGGAATAGCGGTAGTTCCGGAGCAAAACTTAATTGAATTTAACGTGAAAGACAGGAATGTAATAGGTTTGTAATACGCTTAATCTTCCATCGCCCGGAATTCCTTGGGAGTCATACCCGTCAGCTTCTTGAAGTATCTGGTGAAGAACGACTGGTCGGGAAATTCCAAATCCATGGAAATCGACTGTATGCTCTGGTTGGTGGTACGCAGGAGGGTTTTGATTTCCTGCACGCAATGGCGGTCGATGATATCCTTGGCGGTTTCTTGAGCGACGTTTCGTGCAATGCTTGCCAGATAGCGGGTGGTGATGCAAAGTTTGTCGGCAAAGAATGCCACCTCTCTCTGCTTGTCGCCATACTGATATATCAGGTGGATGAACTGCATGAAGAGTTCATTCTGCCTGTTGATGACCTTCGGCTTGTTTTCCAGAAACTTTGCCTTGATTACATCATATAGCTCCAGAAGCATGGCCTGCACGATGTTCTTTACGATTTGTATGCGATGCTTTCCCTCGTTCTGATATAGGAAATATTCGATGTTGACTATACCTGCATGGGTAGGCTCTACGCGATGCTCGGGTATGGTACCTAATGGATAGCTGTGGATGAAATCCATATAGGCAGGTTCTGGACGGGGAATAGCCTCGATGGCAAACTCCCGGTCGAAAGATAGGAACGAACAGCAGAAATCTTCCGAACAATCGATACACTTGATGGTTGATTTCGGAACAATCGTTATGATAGAGTCTTTCTTCAGTTCGTATTGTATGAAGTTGATTTCCAGATGTGCCATACCTTTTCTTATAAAGAGAAGGATGATATTCTCGTTTCTGCTGTATTTACCCATTGGAAATTCAATCTTTACGTCTTTTTGGCAAGCAATGCCATTTGTCATCAGCTTGCTGCAATTCAATATATCCATAGTTGTTGCCTCCTGTTTAAAAACTGGTGCAAAGATAGCAACTTTCTGTCTGATTATGCCTATTTTTTGCTGGAATTATTTTTCAAAATCGGAAAACTATTTGCCTATTCGTAAAAATGTTCTCTTTTTGAACAATTCCTTTCCTCTCTTTTTGCTTCGTTACTCGCCGAATAGTCTTACTTTTGCACCGGATTTCAGAAGATGGAACTCTAGAAGATGGAACTCTTTGGATGTTTCAAAAAGATGAGATTATAAAAAAGGTAAAAAGATAAAAATCAGAAATATATAAGAAATGAAGAAAATGATGACAATGAAAAGAATGATTCCTTGTATGGGGATGGCACTCTGCCTTACCCTTACGGCAACCTCTTGCCAACAGAAAAAGCAAGAGCAGACGGTGGCTGCTGCCAGCTTCAAGACCATGACCGTAAAGCGCATGGACAAAGTTTTATCCACTAGTTATTCTGCTTCCATCAAGGGTAAGCAGGATATTGATATTTTTCCGCAGGTGGCTGGAAAAATCCAGCGTCTCTGCGTACGTGAAGGTGACAAGGTGAGCCGTGGACAGCTTCTCTTTGTTATCGACCAGGTGCCTTATCGTGCTGCTCTCGCTACAGCCCTTGCTACGGAAAAGGCGGCACAGGCACAACTCTCTTCAGCTTTGTTGACCTATAATAGCAATAAAGAGCTTTTTGCCCAGAAGGTTGTTTCTTCATATACTCTTCAAACCTCTGAGAATGCCTATCTCTCGGCAAAGGCTCAGTTGGCTCAGGCTAAGGCGCAGGTTATCAATGCCCGCAACAATCTCTCTTATACCGAGGTGCGTAGTCCTGCCAATGGCGTGGTGGGCGTGTTGCCATATCGTGTGGGAACATTGGTGAGTGCGTCGATGCCTAAGCCTTTAACTACCGTATCTGACAATTCTCAGATGTACGTATATTTCTCCATGACCGAGAAGCAGCTTCTCGGTTTCGTGCGCCAGTATGGTTCCAAGGATGCAGCCATCAAGAACATGCCTGAGGTCTCCCTGCAGTTGGGCGACCAGTCGATGTACGACCACAAGGGCAAGGTGGAGAGCATCAGCGGTGTAATCGATACCGAGACGGGTGCCGTTACGCTTCGTGCCGAATTCCCTAACCCAGAGCGCCTGCTCAATAGTGGCGGATCAGGAAATGTCATCATCCCGACAACGATTTCCAACTGCATCGTAATCCCTCAGTCGGCTACCGTTCAGCAGCAAGACCAGCGCATCGTATATAAGGTGGTGAATGGCAAGGCTGTTTCCCAGCTTATCAGGGTAGAGAACATCGATGATGGCCGCAACTTCATCGTGAAAGAAGGTTTGAATCCAGACGATGTCATCGTAAGCGAGGGAGCCGGAATGGTTCACGAAGGAGACGTTGTTAAAAGATAAAAAGATTTTAGAAAAGAATAATGAAAGGCAATATATTTATCAAACGCCCAGTAATGGCGATATGCGTTGCTGTGCTGATTGTGATGGTGGGACTGATTTCGCTGTTCAGCCTGCCAGTAGAGCAATATCCTGATATTGCGCCTCCTACCGTGCGTGTGGAGGCCACTTATACGGGTGCTGATGCCGATGCCGTGATGAAGAGTGTCATCATGCCGTTGGAGGAAAGCATCAATGGTGTGGAGAACATGCTCTACATCACTTCTACCGCCACCAACTCGGGTACGGCGCAGATCAATGTTTATTTCAAGCAGGGTACCGACCCTGATATGGCTACCGTCAACGTGCAGAACCGTGTGTCGAAGGCGCAGGGACTCTTGCCGTCGGAGGTAACAAAGATTGGTGTAACCACGCAGAAACAGCAGACCAGCTTCCTGCAGATTGGATCACTCGTGAGCAAGGATGGAAAATATGATGAAACCTTCCTTGCCAACTATCTCGACATCAACGTGGTGCCGGAAATCAAGCGTATCAGTGGTGTGGGCGAGGTGCTGGAGCTGGGCGATACCTACAGTATGCGTATCTGGCTCAAACCCGACCTGATGGCACAGTATCATCTGCAGCCTTCTGATGTTACCCAGGTACTCGGCGAGCAGAACATCGAGGCTCCTACCGGTTCGCTGGGTGAGAATTCAAAGAATACCTTCCAATACACCCTGAAGTATCATGGCCGCTTGAAGAGCGTGGATGAGTTCAAGAACATGGTTATCAAGAGTAACGATGATGGAACCGTGCTCCGACTCCGCGATGTTGCCGAGGTGGAACTGGGACGATTGTCTTACAGTTTCCATGGTCAGGTGGATCAGAAACCGGGTGTTACCTTTATGACCTTCCAGGTGGCTGGTGCCAACGCTACAGAGGTGAACAAGAGCATCTCTGCCAAGCTTGATGAAATGTCGAAGACACTGCCTAAGGGCTGTGAGTTTATGGAGATGTACAGTTCCAACGACTTCCTCTACGCTTCTATCCACGAGGTGGTAGAAACGCTTATCATCGCCATCCTGCTCGTGGTTCTGGTGGTATATTTCTTCCTTCAGGATTTCAAGAGTACGCTTATCCCGTCCATCTCCATCATCGTGTCGCTTGTCGGTACGTTCGCCTGTCTGATGGTGGCAGGATTCAGTATCAACATCCTTACGCTCTTCGCCCTCGTGCTTGCCATCGGAACCGTGGTGGATGATGCCATCGTGGTGGTGGAGGCGGTGCAGGCCAAGTTTGATGCCGGCTACAAGTCTTCTTATCTTGCCACCAAGGATGCGCTGCATGATGTAAGTATGGCGGTAGTTTCCTGTACGCTGGTCTTCATGGCGGTGTTTATCCCAGTATCCTTCATGGGTGGAACTTCGGGTATCTTCTATACCCAGTTTGGTATTACCATGGCCACTTCCGTAGGTCTGTCTATGATTTCCGCCCTGACGCTGTGTCCTGCGCTCTGTGCCGTATTGATGAAGCCTGCCCAGGGAGCTACGGATGCTCATGGCAACCTGCTTACCGATGCCAACGGCAATCCGCTCGACCGCCGTAAGAAGGGCTTCAATGCCAGGGTGCGTGCTGCCTATAATACTTCCTTCAATGCCCTCATGGGCAAGTACAAGCGAGGCATTATGTTCTTCTTCCACCATCGCTGGCTGGCGTGGACAGGACTGGCTGCTGCTGTTGCCTTGCTGATATTCCTGATGAGTAACACCAAGACAGGTTTCGTTCCTCAGGAAGACCAGGGTATGGTGATGATCAACGTGAGCACTTCGCCGGGTAACACACTGGAGGAGACCAACAAGTCTATCAAAAAGATTACCGATATCATTGGCAAGCAGGAGGAGGTGATGCACTCTAGTTCTGTAGCCGGATATGGTATTCTCTCCGGTCAGGGTACTTCGTATGGTACCATCATCGTAAAGCTCAAGCCATGGGAAGAACGAAAGGGAAAGGAGCATTCTGTAGATAATGTGATGGCCCGACTCAATGCCGAGTTCAGCAACATCAAGGAGGCACAGGTATTCTGTTTCCAGCCTGCCATGATTCCTGGTTATGGTATGGGTAACTCCATCGAGCTGAACATGCAGGATAAGACGGGTGGCAACAAGAAGGTGTTCTATGGCAATGTGATGAAGTTCCTCGGTGCATTAAACCAGCGTCCGGAAATAGCCGTAGCCTATACCTCTTATAATATGAACTTCCCACAGATTTCTGTAGATGTGGATGCTGCCAAGTGCAAGCGTGCCGGCATTTCGCCTGCTACCGTTCTTGATGCGCTGGGTAGCTACTGCGGTGGTTCCTACGTGAGCAACTACAATGAGTTTGGTAAGGTTTATCGTGTCATGCTTCAGTCGTCGCCACAGTTCCGTCTCGACAAGCATTCGCTCGACAATATGTTTGTGCGCAATGGTGCAGAGATGGCTCCGCTCAGCGAGTTTGTTACGTTGAAAGATGGTGTGGGTCCTGAGGTTTCCAACCGATTCAACCTCTACAGTTCCATCCAGGTGAACGTGAATGTAGCCGACGGCTATTCTTCAGGTGAAGCCCAGAAGGCTATCTCCGAGGTATCAGCCCAGACGCTCCCATCGGGTTATGGCTATGAGTTTGGCGGTATGGCTCGTGAGGAGAGCAACAGCGGTGGCGGTCAGACGCTCTTCATCTACGCCATCTGCGTGGTACTCATCTATATCATCATGGCTTGCCTCTACGAGAGTTTCTTGATTCCGTTCGCAGTCATCCTGAGTGTACCTTTCGGATTGATGGGAAGTTTCCTCTTCGCCAAGCTGTTCGGATTGGAGAACAACATCTATCTGCAGACGGGTATCATCATGCTCATCGGTTTGCTGGCTAAGACTGCCATCCTTATCACCGAGTATGCTGTGGAGCGCCGCCGTGCAGGCATGGGCATCATCTCGTCAGCATTCTCTGCCGCCCAGGATCGTCTCCGTCCTATTCTGATGACCGTACTCTGTATGGTATTCGGTATGTTGCCGCTGATGTTCTCTACGGGTGCCGGTGCCAACGGTAACAGTTCCCTGGGTACTGGTGTAGTAGGCGGATTGCTGGTTGGTTCGCTGGCTCTTATCTTCGTGGTTCCGGTATTCTATGTAGTCTTCGAATGGTTGCAGGAGAAGGTGAGAAAGCCACATGATCTGGAGGTCGATCTTCAGATGCAGGAGGCACTCATGAAGAGTCTCGAGGAAAAGAGCAAGGCAGGAAAAGAGTAATTAAAAAAGAAAGGAAAGAATGAAGAAAATATTATTTTCAGCCGCATTACTCCTCTCATTGAGCAGTTGCGGAATTTATACGAAATATCAGCCGGAGACCAAGGTTCCGGATAAACTCTTCGGAGATTCCGTGTTGGAGAAATCCATCACGGAATACCAGGGAGGGAATCTGAAAGATTCGGTTCAGAAAGATTCGGTTCAGAAAGAATCGGTTCAGAAAGATTCTGCATCTTTGGGATTCATGGATTGGCACGACCTTTTTCAGGATCCACTGTTGCAGCAATACATAGAACGTGGGTTGAGCCATAACACGGACTATCTGCAGGCGATGCAGAGGGTAGAGGAGGCGAGTGCCACCCTGAAGGCGGCTAAGCTTGCCTTCCTCCCTGCCTTCGCCATTTCGCCTCAGGCGGGAGTGAGTAGCTTTGATGGAGCCAAGGCTTCGCAAACCTACTCCGTGCCGCTGAACATGAGTTGGGAGATTGACATCTTCGGGCGCATGCGAAATGCCAAGGAGCAGTCTAAGGCACTCTATGCCAAGAGTCTGGATTTTAAACAAGCCGTTCGTACTCAATTAATAGCTAATTTAGCAAACATTTATTACACATTAATTTCTCTCGATCAGCAACTTTCTCTGTCTGTGAAGACAGAGGAAGCCTGGCGGGAAACCCTCACCACCGCCCGTGCCCTGATGAAGGCAGGACGATATAATGAGGCGGGAGTAGCCCAGATGGAGGCTGCCCTTCAGAGTGTACATACAGGCGTGCTCGATTTGCAGAATCAGATAATACAGACGGAAAACAGCATGGCTGTGATTCTGGGTGAGACTCCAAGACATTACGCAAGAAGCAAGGAGTTCCTGGCTACGGGCGATACTTTCAGTAAGATTTCTATAGGAGTTCCGCTCCAGCTGCTTTCTGCCCGTCCTGATGTAAGGCAGGCAGAGCGCACCATCGAGACGGCATTCTATGGCGTAAACCAGGCTCGTTCGGCTTTCTATCCGTCTCTCACCCTGAGTGGCAGTATCGGCTGGACCAATTCGGCAGGCATGATGATTGTGAATCCTGGCAAGGCGTTGGCTTCGGCTATGGCTTCGCTTGTAGCTCCGGTCTTTACACGAGGCCAGAACGAGGCGCAGCTCAAGATAGCCAAGGCTCAGCAGGAAGAGGCGAAGCTCGCCTTTACGCAGACCCTGCTCAATGCGGGCAAGGAGGTGAACGATGCCTTGGCGGCTTATCAGACTTCGGTGAAGAAGGAGGAGACGATAGCTTCTCAAATCGTGTCGCTCGAGAAGGCGTTGCGGAGCACCACGCTCCTGATGGAGCATGGCACGAATACTTATCTCGAAGTGCTTACGGCTCGCCAGTCGCTGCTCTCAGCGCAGCTTCAGGAGTCTGCTAACAAACTTACAAAGACTCAATATATAATCAACCTCTACCAGGCTTTGGGTGGAGGTCAAGATCAGTCAGTTCAATTCGTTCATACTAGCGAGGGACAATAGATTGTCATCAGGGTGACTGCTTTTTCGCATACCTATTTTGCAGTCACTATTATTCATCGTTGAAAGCAACATATCCAAGTTGACGTGTTAAAAACAACAAGAAGACTGAGGGGCTGTCTGTGAAGTGATTCACGGACAGCCCGATTTCTGGTATAATTATCGAATATTCCCCTTAAATTCTCTAAAAGTGCCCTTCTGGCTTATTCTTATTATGTAATTTTGCACCATCAATCATAGTATTGGGCAAAACTGACAATCAGTTGTAATTTAATAACAAACAATCATCAATATGAATGTAAAGCAGAAAATGGGAATGGTGTTCGGAGTAATGGCGATGGCTTTGTCTCCATCTGCTCTGATGGCTCAGAACGACTGGAAACTGGTATGGAGCGATGAGTTCAATACCGATG
>ERZ1034691.1452-NODE-1452-length-15204-cov-3.671397_pt1 | contig 15204 bp, 10 predicted proteins | sample MGYA00520638_ERZ1034691 | MGnify/ENA primary metagenome ERZ1034691 (study PRJEB33766, sample SAMN09781763) | gut metagenome | biome: gut microbiome | host: Homo sapiens | place: Madagascar | study: EMG produced TPA metagenomics assembly of the PRJNA485056 data...
ACCTGCACACCCATATTAAAGCCGAAGAAGCCATTGCTTCCGGAAGAAACCGACATGCCGGTGCCTGCCACACCACCCATAAATTCGCTGGTGATAACCTGGTACGACATATCAGCATAAACGCTCAGGCGCTTCTTGATCTTATAGGTTCCACCCATACCGACACCCACTGTAGGGGAAGCAGAATGGATAGCGAAGTTACATCCCAAGCCAGCCCTAGGATAGACATAGAAATTCCACTTCTGGTCGGGGTTATAATCCATGAAAATGTTTTTAACGCTGATAGGAACATCCACGCAGAATACGGCATAACCGCCTTTGTCCATATTGCTCTGCGGATCCTCAGCCGGCCCTATCCATTCCAGGTGCTTGTTCTTGAAGATAGAGAGTCCGTTCTCCCAATTCACCTTTCCTCGCAGAGCTACATACGGCGTAAACCATTTTCCCAACGCCACATCCACACCGAAGGTCTTTCCTTTTGGGAACACCTCCGAGAAATCGCATCCATAAGGATTCTGCAAAGACATATCCAAACCAGCCTGTACAAACCAATTATCCCAAAGGGTACCAGTAAGCACCTTCTGGTCTTGCGCATTCACTCCCAGGCTACATACCAGGGTGCATAATATAATCAAGAAATGTTTCATGATGTTTCACCTTATTATATATTGTTCCTTCAATTACAGGATTATTCTCCCACCTTTTTAAAAGTCTTCGTCTTGGAGATATTGAAAGTAACTCCCAGCGAAATATCAAAGAATCCGTTGCTGTTGGAGCCTGTTCCCGTATCCTTCTCTACGCCAACAAATCCACTTGAAACCATATTGTAAGCCACATCAAAGTAAAGTCCCAGCTGGTCATTCAACTTGAATGTGTTGCCAATACCGACTCCTACAAGAGGGGTACCCTTAGAGACTCCGAAATTATATGCGCTTCCGGCACGAGGATACACCTGCATATTCCACAGTCGGTCTTCCCTGTAGCCCCATATCAGGTTATGCAGGTCAATCTGGATATCCCCCACCACGGTCAGGTATCCACCCTTATCCATGTTTTTTCCAGGCTGATCAAAAGGAGCGAGCCAGTTGTCGTGCCCGTTTTTCAGCAATTTGATACCATTCTCCCAGTTCACACGTCCGCGGAGTCCTAAGACAGGAGTAATCCACTTTCCCACGGCCACGTTCAATCCGAACGACTTACCATTAGGAAACACATCCCCCAAGAAGTCATGTCCATAAGGATTCTGGAGCGACATATCGAGTCCTGTCTGCACATACCAGTTGCTCCAAAACGAATTGACATAAAAGACTTCCTGTTTCCCCTGCGCCTTCATTCCAGTGAGGCACAAGCAAAACATCAGCAATAAAGTTAGTCTTCTCATAACAATCATTATCTTATATGTAATTTTACCGTTCTTAATCCGTTCTCTCTTACATCGCCTGCAAAGTTACGCTTTTTATTCCACACGGCAAAACAAAAGAAGAAGTTTTTATGGAGGTAGGGGAGATAAAACTTTTCCTCCCTTTTCCTTGCCAATCTCAAAAAAACAATGTATCTTTGCAGCGGAATCAATTAAAATAGGAGGATTAAAGCTATGGTGATAAGAGAAAGAAGAAAGCGAATCTATCGCAAACGCATACCATACGGCATGCAGAATTTTGAGGAAATGAGAGAAAGGGATTGTTACTACGTTGACAAAACTCCTTTTATTGAAGATATAGAAGGATCAAATATGTACTTCTTCTATATACGCCCTCGCCGTTTCGGCAAGAGCCTTACCCTCTCTATGCTCGAAAATTACTACGATATCAATAAAAAAGATGATTTCGATACCATCTTCGGAGGTCTCTATATCGGCAAGAATCCTACTCCTGAACACAACTCCTATCTCGTCATCCACCTCAACTTCGCAGAAGTGGATAGCGGACTTGACAACTATAAGGAAGGTCTGGATACCCATTGCCGACTGGTGTTTGAAGATTTCTGTACCCGATACGCCGCCCTGTTGCCACAAGGCACCAAGGAGGAAATGAAATCAGAGCAAGGAGCCATCGCACAGTTAAGATTCCTGTGCCAGAAGTGTGCCGAGGTGAAGCAAAAGATTTACCTCTTTATTGACGAATACGACAACTTCACCAACATGATTCTTTCCAGCGAGGAACACCTCGAAAGATACAAGGGACAGACTCATGGAGAAGGCTATCTGCGCCGGTTCTTCAATACCATCAAGGGGGCTGCAAATACTTCACTGGGCCGTATCTTCGTTACAGGAGTAAGCCCTGTAACGATGGACGACTTAACCAGTGGCTTTAACATCGGCACAAACTATTCCTTAAAACCCCGTTTTAACGAAATGACAGGATTCACAGAGGAAGAGGTAAGGGATATGTTAAGCTATTACGCTGGCGTATTGCCTTTTAACCATACAGTGGATGAACTTATAGAAATCATGAAGCCTTGGTTTGACAACTATTGCTTCGCTATTAACAGCTACGGCAAGACGACCATGTACAACTCTATCATGGTACTCAATTTCGTAGATAACTACATAGAAAACGACTGCAATATTCCAGACAAAATGGTGGAACCCAACATCCGCATCGACTATAGTAAAATACGTATGCTCATCCGCCACGACAAGGAATTTGCCCATGATGCCAGCATCATCCAAGAGTTAGTAACAAAGGGATATGCTACAGGAAATCTCGTAGAGAATTTCCCTGCCGACCGCATCAATGACCCGGATAACTTCCTGAGTCTGCTCTTCTATTTCGGTCTGGTAACAATAGATGGAGAATACAAGGGTTCTACCAAGTTTATCATCCCTAACGAAGTGGTGCGCGACCAGATATATACCTATCTTCTGGATACTTACAGGGAGAACGATCTTACTTTCGAGCAATACGACAAGAACAAGCTGGAGAGCCGTTTGGCATACGATGGCGATTTCAAACCCTACTTTGACTATATCGCCGACTGCCTGAAACGCTATTCCTCTCAGCGAGACAAGCAGAAGGGAGAAGCTTACGTTCACGGTTTCACCCTGGCGATGACCAGCCAATGCAAGTTCTACCGTCCTATCTCGGAATTAGACAATGATGGCGGCTATGCCGACATCTTCCTCTTGCCTCTCTGCGATATCTACAGAAGCATGGAAGATTCTTACATCGTGGAACTGAAATACTGCAAATCGAGCACCACGGACGAACAGGTGAAGCAACTCTTCAAGGAAGCCTCAGCCCAGATTTGCCGATATGCCGACAGCGACATCGTAAGGGAATCTATCAAGACCACCAAGCTGCATAAGCTCGTGGTGATTTATAGAGGAGCCGAAATGGTGGCTTGCGAAGAAGCGGAGGAATAAAAAATAACGAGTGGAAGGAATGCAAATAAAAGAAATCCTCCTTTGCTAAAAACATACGCAAAGGAGGATTACCTACCTGGATGATAAAATACGCAAAAAAAAAATTAATACCAAACTTCTATCTGCGGTGATTCCTTTTCATAGCTTGGCATACATCTGCCAACTTTTGCTCCAATATACGTTGGATCACAAATATAATACCGCTTACCACCATACTCATAAAACGTACCATATCCTAACGGCTCACGGAAAGCCACGGCTGTACACTCATGACCTGGATATTGAATGAGATGGACATCCAAACCCAATACCTCATGCACCAGATAAGCATAGAATATGGCACGGTCTTCACAATCACATTTCGGATAAAACAGAGTTTCCTCGAAATAGAAATACTTTTCACGATTAAACTGCTCTTCATCCGTAGCATATTGAAATCCCTTCTGTACAAAATGCAAGATACGATTGGCTGCTTCCAGCTCACTCAGCCCCTGCACCTGAGAACGGATTTGCTCTACCACCTGACCCCGAATTCCCCTGTCAACTACAGAAGATGCCACGGTAGGAATATCAACCACTGGATAATGATCCAGAATAGGCATGATACCTACAGGAACTTCACCGCTCACGGTAATCCCAGCTGCCGAAACATGAAAAGGCTTCGTTTCCATACCTATCATGGTTTTTCCAACGAATCTCAACTCCATATCCTTACCCAGTTCTACATCCTTAGGAAGCTCACAGGAAGCAATCGAACCATCGTTCTCCAGGTCTGGATAAACATAATATCGCTTGCCATCCATATAGATATATGTTTTCTCAAACACTCGTTCCGAATAAGGAACCAGCATAGAAACCTGACTTCCACCCATCGCCAGAAGAACATTATAGCCACAATTGGCAAGCACATATTGCACAGCCAATATCTTCTCGTTCCTACTTGCCTTTGGCATCACCTCATCTATGTACTTCTCTACCAGCATGGCCGAAGCCCAATCGCTGAGTCCCATGTTGCGTGATTCCGTAGCAAAGGCCTGGGTCACTTCCTTCAAATCGGAACTTTTGAGCATCTTCCAAAAAGCAGCAACATCCTCGGTAGATTCAATGACCATAGAAGGCAACTTACTAACTTTCTGCATCTCAATACTCTCGCCAAAGTAATCGATCCTCACCATTTGCTTACTTGCAGGCACATGCACAAATGGCACATTGGGCAAAGCCGGCATGATAGGGATTCTCTCTACCGGAGGCATCAAAGGCTGTTCTATACCCGACCCTGCATAATCGATGTCGGGAATTTCCTGCTTAGACTTCGCATCCAAATCCAACATCTGCTTCGGCAATTTAACCTTCTCGATGGTTGGTCGTGGTACCACTGGGCTAACAGGCTTCTTTGCTTCTATCACGATATCAACCTCTGGCAAGATATAGTTGGTACATACAGGATGTTCCTTAGGCTTCGGAATATTGGGACGCTTATCCGCCTTACACAACTTGAACTTCTTCCATTCACTCCGAAGATAGTTGTCGTAATCCATCAAAGCCGTTTTACGATACTTCTCAAAGTCATCCAGCATTTCCTGCCTCCCGAAACGACTTCCAGAAATCGTCATCCTGCGAGAAAGCTGGATTCGAATGCAGCCCCAACATCAGAAGCAGCACGGCAGAAGGATATGTTCGCTTGATTGTAGCCATCATTTCAGCCCTTATTTTATTAACAATCATGGCTTTAGTTGACACGATTTACAGCCTGCTCTACGATGTCCGTCAACTTATCACCCTCGATTTTCAGTTCCTGCTGCATCTTGGCTTTCAGACTTTCCATCAAGTCTTTCTTATCAAAGGCCAAGCGCACCTGTACCTCGAAATTGTTGTTAGGCAATCGGCGATAGATGGTGAGCATCGGAATGGAATTAGTCAATGTCTCATCAACGATATATCGTGCCTTCTGGTTGAACTTATCTACACTCACTGCATCTATGGCTGATTTGCCCTCATTATTCAACTGAGTCTCAATGGCAGCAATCAGGTTCGTCTTCAGCATACCACCAAGTTCTGTCAAGGCATTGGCACGTGCTGATGCATACCCGGCATTATAGGTATTGGCAGCCTGGATTGCGGTATGGGTAATATAGCGTTTCACTGCATTGCCAGCTCTGTCTGCCATCAACTCTTCGCCGTAAATATGGCTTTCGGTAATCTGCTGCTCTATACTCTTCTCACCGGCAGGCACAGTCCATCCCTCTTTCTTAAACTGTTTAGCCTGCTTCTTGGCATCTTTTGTAGGTTTGGCATTCAACGCCTTCATCTGATAAGCTTTCAGCTCAGCCTGTTGCTTAGCCAATTCCAACGCACTCTGTGCGAATGTTGCATTGGCAAACATTGCCAACAACGCAATAGTCATAATCTTTTTCATCTCTTTTTAATTTTAAGAAGTTAATATTTTCATGGCTTTAGGCATTTAAAAGCCAGCCAGTTAGTCTTTATAAAAATCACCTGCATTATACAGTTTCTCCATGGCCACCTCATTAGGTTGCCAGGTACGAATCTTTATCTGCGGTTCATCGTGATTGGTCATATCCACCAACAAGAACAGATAGCCCTTGTCTGCATAAGTTGAGGAATTATATTCCTGTCCTATCTGAATGGCATAGATTTCCTCGTTCTCATATTTCTCCAACCATTGCACATCATTATGGGAGAAACGCAGGTTCACGAATTCATTGTTATGGAAGCAACGCTCCAGATTGGCAAGATATTGATCTTTGGTATAGCGGTTATAGTGAATCACCTCTTGTCCTCTGAGAGATATGTTTCGCTCATTTGCCCCGATAGTACGATTGCTTCTGCGAGCCACATTGCCCACAATGATGACAGCATCATCGGCAAAGATATTCCGGATATAATCCAAGCGACGTAAGTTATAGGCAGTCTTATAGTTCTCCATAAACTCCATGATCATCTCTCGGGTATCATCCTTCCAACCTGGGGCATATTTACACAGAATGTCATTCTCAGCCACCTTTCCCAAACCAAAGGAAACGTTTTCTATCTTGTTTTCAGGATCGAAGGTAAAGACCACATCCTCTACATACGAGCGTTTCTTACCCGACTTGAAGCAGAAAGACATCTGCAAGCCACGAGCCACGGTTCGGTTCTTGATACCTTTATAATAGGTAATGGTGGGATTGCCTACGATTCTGCCAGTGCCATACGCATTCAATTTACGATAGATATTCAGTCCTTCTACCGTAAAATACTTGCTGACACTCATAAAGTTGCGTTTTTGGATAGCTTCGATTATCTGACCGAGGATGCCTTCTATCTCCTGACAGTTGGTTGCAAGCTGCGATTTCTTTGGCTTAGCCAGAGAAGCAGGTTCTACAGAAGCCACTGCCGATTCCGTTTTCATTGTAACCTGAGCATTGCCTTGGTTTGCGATGGCCAGCGATTCTACATTTTCAGGAGATGCAGCCTCTATTCTCATTTCAGCACGAGAAAAGACTTTCGGTGTAATCACGCCTAATACGCTCTCCATCTCTGCATCTCCACGAGCCTGACCTTTATACTCATATTCCAGATTGATATGATAAACCTGGGTTTGATAGCCTGGTGCCATTTCGATGGAGCCACGACCATCTCTCACAGAACCGAGACAATCCGTGCGACCATCCGAATAGGAGAATTCTAGGCTAGAGATGGGTTGATTCTGATAGGTAAATAGCAAATCCACATGATCCCCTTCCGTCTTTTCAACCTTTACCTTGATAGCCCCCAATATCTCGTTAATCATGACTGGAAGCCAATCGACAAGGATTCTGCCCTGTGCATCCTTCACCTCGTTTGGAAACTGCACTGAGCGAACGAGCGAGTAAGCCCAGTAATAGTATTGCAGGCTCATGTCTATCATATTTTTGTCCAAACATTCTTCTGCCAGAACCATCATATCTTTGGCTTTAGCAATACGATTTTCATAGATTCGAGCCAGTTCCGAACGCTTCATATAGCGTCTGACTGTGACATTCGGTTCCTTACCCAGCACCCATTTTTCGGTATTGGTAAGCGTAGATTGAGAGTAGGTTTTCACACAATTCAGCACCTTCGATTTGTGGTCTAACTGCCCATTCTTGTTAACCATATCATCTATCTGCACAAAGTCGCTTGATACATGAGTAGCAATCTGACTTGTGATTTCTGCAAGAGCTGCCTGGTCAGCCTCAACCTCCGTCTTTCCCATGCCGACGCCATAGTAATATTCGCCAGAAGAACGGACGTAATCCCAGTTTTGGGCATAAGAAAACAGACTAAACAGACAAAAACAAAATATAAGGAATTGCTTTAAATTCATATTTCATTAAACATATCAAACTTTACTCATTTCATAACAGGCTTAATACACATATTGCTTGACTTCAGCCCATTATAGCCTAAGTCCCAAGAAAAACTATACAAATAATATGCTTGAGTACTAGAAAAAGGTGTTGAAGTCCAGTAACCATTGCTATAATAAGTACGATTATCTTGCTCATAACGATCTAAGAAAAATAACACTTCATCATTTTTTCCGATTATTTCAACACCTTTCACCTTACAATAAGAGCTATTATAATAATTTTCATAGCTGATAATCGTTTTAATATTTTCGCTGTTTTTCAATTCCTCAAAATCCTTTTTGCTTGGTATACGCCATTTTTTACCCCATGCCTTTGTTACAATATCATCACTGGTTCCACCAATATCCGTAGTTGAGTGACTCCAACTGGTATAATCCACAGAACCCCACATACACTGGTTTCCCAAGAGATATTTACCATCTTCAGTATCTAACCACTCAGATTGGTCTGCTCCAAAATTTTCATCTGCCCATATAGTGCCACTTGGCAATTCCAGGTCTACCCAATAATGCTTATTCTCATCATAACCAGACACTTGCTTCATATTCCAACCATTATGTTGAGATTTGCTAGGCATGTTGACAATTCCACTTTTTCCTACGACAAACATATCTTTTGAACAAATTGCCTTGAAGATATAACTTCCCTCATCATACCAACGTCCCAACATAATCTGACGATTATTTTCTGTTAAGCTTTGCACATAAATATAATCAGATTGCTTATTCTTATCAGTTTTTGTTTTTACTACTTCCTCTGATGTAGTAAAAACGTGAGTCTTAGGATTGTATGCAGTATAGTATGTCAAACCTATCAGTTTAAAATTCTCATCTGCAGTATCACCCTTGATTCGAACACGGCTAGTTTGTGATTTCAATACTGCCTTTACTTTCAATTTGTTTTCAGTATCTAGAATATAGGTTCCATTTTCATCCATATAAACTCCATGATAGCAATCCAATTTTATTATATTGGGATCTGGCACAGTTCCAAATCCTCTTGTCTGCGCATTGTTTTCTTGCTCTATATTATCCAAGAAAACAACAAAGAGCTGAGACTCCACATTCTTATTAAGAGTACCATTGTAACAAACATTCCACATGCCCTTAGAATCATCATAAGTAGCAGTACCAATCACGATACCATTAAATGTTACAAAACGAAGATACAACTTATCCCCATCCTGCCATTCATCAGAAGTAGCACGAGTAGCAGCAGAGCCTTTCGCATCAAAGTTCTCCTTAGAGATGTTGAGCGACATCGTGGTGTGATGCCATTGGCTTACACTATTTTCCGTTTTACTTTGCTCAAAGCTATTGTCTGGGGTACATGCTGATATTAAAAACAACAGCATGATGCTAAAAAATAAAGATATATATTTATTCATTGCTTGCTAATCTTTTATATAAATTGGACGAATAGGCCAATTTTCATTCTTGTGTTTTAATATTCCTGTCCAATGACTATTACCTGGTGCCCAAGTACATGCTGATTCAGAACCGGTACCATAAGCATTAGAAGTCCAATAGTCAACCATAGGAAGAACTATTTCCTCATCGTTTTTGCCTTTACATAATCTACATCTTATAGAGCCATAAGAAACCGTACTTTTTAATGTGTTGTCTTCTAGTTCTTCAACCTGCCCACAATTAGGTATTCGCCATTTATCTCCCCATGCCATAGTAACTATATCCTCATTAGTTCCACCAATATCAGTAGTAGTTTGACTCCAATTTGTATAATCTATAGATCCCCACTTGCACATATTTCCAAGAATATACTTACTATCACCTGTCTCTTGCCATTTTGTTATATTCGCTCCAAAATTATATTTTGCCCAGAGTATTCCACTTGGCAATTCCAGATCCACCCATGCATGCCCTTTTTCATCCATTCCAGAAACTTGCTTCATATTCCATCCATTATAGTTTGTTTTTGTTGGCATTTTGATTACACCACTTTTTCCCACAACAAACATATCGTCGGAACATATCGCCTTAAAGATATAAGAACCTTCCTCATAACTTCGACCAAGCATGATTTGACGATTGGATTCTACAAGAGATTTCACATAGATATATCTAGACTCCTTATCCTTATTAGTAGAAGTTCGCACTACCGTAGTATCGCTACTAAGAGTAAACTCATGCGTATTAGGATTATAGCCCTTATAATAGGCCAACCCTATCAGTTTAAAATTCTCATTAGCAACATCGCTCTTAATACGAACACGGCTAGTCAAAGATTTCAACGAAGCCTTAACGTTCAATCCTTTTTGGGGATCAAAAATATAGGTACCATCTTCATCCATATAAACTCCATGGAAACAATCCAATGGTATCACCTCGGAATCACGACCCTCTGCTTCTACATTATCCAAGAAAACTACAAAAAGTTTCGATTTTATATTCTCATTTAGTGTACCATTGTAACTAACATCCCACAACCCTTTTGTCACACTATATCTTGCGGTTCCCACCACAACTCCATCAAATGTCACGAATCGAAGATACAACTTATCCCCATCCTGCCATTCATCAGAAATGGCACGAGTAGAGGCAGAGCCTTTCGCATCAAAGCTTTCCTTAGAAATACCAAGCGACATCGTGGTGTGATGCCATTGTCCCTCATTCATCTCAGCCTTACTTGTCTCCAGACCATCATCCGAAGTGCATGCTGATGCTACGAACATCAGCATGACACTTAACAATAAAGATACATACGTTTTCATCTTATATATATTCGATTAATCGTTACATATTCCATTCTTCGTCCTCGTCGAAGACATCCTTACTAATATAAACCTGATTAGGCAACTGCTTTACCTGAATGGTTCGCTCCAGCTTTTCGCCATTAGCCAAATCCGTCAAGCTTACCACAACGCTACCAGTTCTTGACTCCTCGCCCTCCAGTTTTTCTACCTTTACCACAAAAGTATTGGAGGTTTCCTCCACGGTTATCCAACTGTCGGATGCAGCCACAGAATACTTACCATCTGTTGTTACCACAATGGCATCAGATGTACCGCCCTTGGCACTAAACTCCAAACTGGTATGATCTATTGTCAATTTTCTGCCTGGTTGGGTAAAAGACAACACCTTTGATTCTTTTTCTGTAGCGATGGTAATCTTACCACTGCGAGAATTAACAGATGGGTTATCAGCTACCTCCACTTTCACTTCTGCATTTCCAGTCTCATGGCTAACGGAAGACTTCATCCAGTCAACATCTGATGATACCGTCCACTCCTGATTAGATTCAATAGAGATACGAACCGTAGAAGGAGTAGATTTCGTCAGCACATCATCGCAAGAGATATTGATATATCTTCCCACCTGCACTACAGAAATGTTTTTTGTGGTAAGTCCCACCGTTACAACTACTTGTCCTGAACGAGCCTCATTATTAGGATTAGCATCAACAGATATATTTAATGTTCCAGAACCTTCGCCCGAAGCTGCTGAAAGATGAATCCAAGAATCATCCGTAATGGCATCCCATGCACCATCCGTTACTATATTTACAGATTGGCTACCTGCAGTATTCTCAAATTGCAATGCCTCAGGAAGTTCACCAAAGTTTTTACCTGCCTGAGACACCTTTATAGTAAGGTTACCAGAGAAGCCCTCTTTGCCTAACACAATCGTACCAGAACGCTGCTCCACATTCGGATTATCCTGCACCTTTACATTGACCGTTGCCGCATCAGAAGCCTCACCTTCCATTGGATCTACGGAAATCCATGAAGCAGAAACCGACTGGACTTTCCATCCCATATTGGTTGAAAGAGTCAATTGCTTGGTATCGGCACCAGAGGCAAACTCTAATTTCTCGACATCGCAAGACAACAAGACACCATCCTGATATACAGGTATAGCCAGCTTATCTGTATTACCTATTCTTATATATACATATCCCGAACGTGACTTCGCCGACTCATTTGCCAATGCTGTGATCTGAACCTTGGCATCGCCCATATTTCCCTTTTCCGGATTGACACTCAACCAGGAAGCATTAGAAACATGGCATGTCCACGATACATCAGAAGTAAAATCAATCGTCTTTGTCTCGCCATTGACACTAAAGTTAATCTGATTTTTCTCTCCTGTAACACCAGCCTCAGCCTGAGTTACCGTCAGCGTACTATACACTTCATCACCATAGTTGCCATGAAAATAGAATGAAACCGTTGCTGATCTGGAGCTATTGCTCAGATTTTCCTGAAAACTAATCTTCAGTTTGGAATTATCTACTTTCTCCACCGTCAGCCAAGATTCACTCCCATAAACATCCCAATCGACATTTGAACTGACATCAACCATTTTCGTTCCCGAAGAGGCATTGCAGGAGAAAGAAGTGACAGAAGGGGTTATATATTTTTGAGCAGCACTCTGAGTTGCCGCAATTTCCCAATTGTATTTATAATCCTTTTCCGCAGAAGTAATTCTCAGGAAAGCCATTCTTGCCTCAGAGACAGAAGTGTTTTCCTTTGCTGTTACCTCAACATTGGCACTTTCCCTGCCCGATGTCTTATCCGTAGTCAGCCATTCTGCAGTGGAAGCTATATTCCAGCTAGTATTGGTGGCAGAAATCGCAAAGCTCTTCTTCAAATCCGTATTTGCTCCAAACTGCAATTCCGATGTACCCACACTTATCTGATGCGGGTCCTTAGAGATATTTACATTGCCTCCTCCTTCACTCGAACTGCTGCAGGAAGAGAGGAATGAAAAAGCCAAAATTGTATAGGCTAAAGTTTGCTTTATGTTCATATTGATATATCTTTAATGTTTGTTATTTAAACCTGTTATTATAATTCTGTTACAAAGAGAAATATAATCCCAATCTAGCCTGAAAACCAGAAAGAATACTCTTCATCTTTGTTGAGATTTCCGACACCTGCTTTGCCACATCATCCTTGCTCAAAATCATCTGTCCCTCAGGAGTAAGCGAGAAACCGAAATGAGGTGTTACGGCATATTCCAGTCTGCCTCCAACGGTAAGAGCACAATTGTTGGAACTCCAACCTCCACCATTAAACATGATGTACTTGAAGCCCACCTGAGGAGTCACGCGGAAATGAGAAGCCAGTCTGATAGCATAGCCCATCTTGAAAGCAGCAGCGTATGCCGACATAGAAACCTTCAGAGCATCATTGGAATTATCATAAAACTCCACCTTATCAAGATAATAGAGGCCTTCACCCTCCATATTAAACTTTCTGATATAGCCACCCAGGCTACCACCTACAGCCATAGTGCTTCCTGCCTCTGTCGAAAATTGAGTATAAAAAGAGTATTTCTTGAAAGACTGACGGGAGAGACGCAACATAATGTCTGGTGTAGAACTGTCGAAATGCATACGTTTCACCACGTTATTGTAACCTTCTTTGGTGATACGGACCAGATAGTCACCAGAAGCCAATTCTGCAGAATATGGAGTCTTACCCATTAATTTCCCGTCAAGATAGAGAGTTGCGCTATCTACTGATGTCTTGATGGTCATCTTGGCTATTTGGCTCAATACAAAATCAGCTGTTGAAATCTGATTTTCCTTTATCTCTACAGTCTGCTCTTCGGTTTTGTAGTCAGCCTTGGAAATCGCAATCTTATGGGTACCAATCAGCACCTGTAAGTTTTGAGGTGTTTTACCATAGTCCTTTCCATCTATCATGATATTAGCACCCAAAGGATTAGATGTCAGTGCCAACGTTCCCAATATCGGTTCCGGACTTTTCAGCTTAATCGTACGATCGTCATTCTCTGCTACATTAATATATTGAGTGGTAGGGAGATGATTCTTTTGTTTGCACTCTACCTGATAATTGCCAGCTTTGAGAATGCCAGACCAGGTACGGGTACCACGCTTTTCACCATTAACATAGATGTCAGCATCAGAATCTACGGAGAATGTCATTTTCGAAAAGTTAGGTCGCAAAGTCACTTGCTCCACATAGTTCTGCTTTACATCCTTTAAGACCAAACGTCCTTCCGTAGTATGATAGTTTGGAGCCACCACCTTATAAGTATAGACACCCAGTTCCATACTCTTTGCCGTACCACCGGTGGCATCTACATATCCAAAAAGCTCCTCTTGTGCGCCCTGAGTGGATTTCTTAATTGTCACAACAGCCTTGGAATCGGCAGGAGTTACATTGAATTGCACCATTTGCATCAATACCCTCTTGCCAGCCGATGACAAGGTAAGTGTATAATTCTTTCCTGTCTCTATCGTAGTATGCAAGTCATAGCGATTCAGCGTCACATATCCAGTACGGCTAATCGTCACCATCTTGGCATTGCGCTGCACATAGATCCACAACTCGTTGTCATGCTCCACGACACTGCTACGGAGATTGCCAAAATTAAAACGATACTCCTTCAGGTCATCATCAGGATTGGTAGAAGTCACCTTGATGATGGCATAACGAGATCCACTTCCGTCCACCTTTTCATATTGCTTGTCACGGGCAGATGTATCAAAGAGATCTTGCCCAAAACTTTCCACGGCAAACTTCAGTTTTTGCTGTGCATAGAGTTGGACATTACCAACCAACAAGAAAAAAGCAAGATAAAATAGGAATTTGTTTCGTACAATAGCATTCATCATTATTTTTGTTTTAAAATTCATTCTTAAGTTTACTTGATGCTCTCTATAAATGCCGTCGGCACATACGCCGTACTTACCAGGCACACGCCTTCAACCTCCACCACAACCCGCTGCTGTCCAGCCACTCTTGCCACTCTACCTACTACCCCCTTAAACTGACCATCGATGACTCTCACCATGTCGCCATTCTTGTAATGGCAATTCTCGGGGGCCACCACCCTGACGTGCCTGTTGTCGATGCTTGTCACACGGATAAAGTTCTGCATCGCCTCTTCAGATACAATAAGCGGAGGATTGTAGCCATTTTCCTGCAAACGGAAATGGTCATAATAATGATTGAGAAAAGTGAGATTTGGGTCGTTCTTGGAATAAGTCTTGATAACTTCGGGAGTGGCATATACAAAAAGAAAGTTGGGAAGCAGAGGCTCGGTAACGATTCTACGCTTACCATCAGCCATCTTTATCCTGCGGCGTAAGGGCAGATATGCCTCTACCCCTTTGCTGACCAGATAGTCGTAGGCTTTCTTCTCGCGATGGTAAGTGGCACGCATTACATACCATTTCTTGCTTGGGTCTGGGGCATACCCTACCGACACCCCATCACAAGAAGTTACGGAGGAGACACAAGGGGTAAGCCCTGTGCAGGGAGGCGATTGCTTGCCTCGCTTGGGTGTCACATTAGACAATGTGTTCATTAATGATGCTCCTAGAAATAACTTAGAAAAGCCATCCAAGAAAAAGACTCTCCGACAGACAACAAAAAAGCGTGAACCGTCCGTTGTCCGATCCACACTCTGAGGCCGTGAGAATTGCCCTATACTGCTGAACGAACAACAGTAT
>ERZ1034691.1453-NODE-1453-length-15193-cov-13.395231_pt1 | contig 15193 bp, 16 predicted proteins | sample MGYA00520638_ERZ1034691 | MGnify/ENA primary metagenome ERZ1034691 (study PRJEB33766, sample SAMN09781763) | gut metagenome | biome: gut microbiome | host: Homo sapiens | place: Madagascar | study: EMG produced TPA metagenomics assembly of the PRJNA485056 data...
CTTTTGATGGTGGGCGATACAAGATTCGAACTTGTGACCCCATCCGTGTGAAGGATATGCTCTACCCCTGAGCCAATCGCCCGTCGCCTTTCGGCAAAAGAGATACTAACATAGCCGCGCGTGGTTTACCAAGAACTTTTTGCCCCCGATTTTAAATTCGTGGGAGCAAGTCACACCGTTTCAACCCGGTCAGTAAACAAAACCGCAGCTAAACTACCATTTATCGCTTAATCCACGAGGTCTCGGGACGGCAGATGAGTCGCGCGTTGTTGTACGCCATGTCGAGCGTGAGGCACGTGCGCGCAGCATAGAAGCCATCCTCGCGCTGGATGGTCAGCACCAGCTCGGGCTTGTCGCCGGTCAGGCACAGCGGCAGCAGCAACTGGATCCGGCCGCCGTAGAACTGCGGCACGGCGAGCGTGTAATTGGCGGCGGCGCGTCGGGCGGCTTCGACGACGGCGCCCTCAAAGGCACGACGCAGCAGCAGCGAGTTACCCTCCCCCATCAGGCTGGCGGGAATACGCGTCAGGTTCTCCTCGTCGCCCAGAATGTGGTCGATGTTGGAGCGGATGGGCAGACGGTAGTCAAAGACCAACTCGGAGGGGTCCTCGGTAAAGCGTACGCGGCACGGCAGGTACTCAAACGAGACCAGCATGGGGTCGCTTTCCTTAAAGAAGCCCTTCAAAAACCAGCGTTGGCGCGCGTCGGGCTTGGTGTTGGGTTCAAACAGGCCATAGATGGTCTCGTAGCGACGCGTGTAAAGGCCGGTGTTGAACAGGCATCGGTCGTCGTCGAACACCAGCGGCAGGTTGGACGGCGCGGTCCGGTCTACGTCACGTTCGGTCAAAAACACTGCGCGGCTAAACGAGAACGACAAGTAGTTTTTGAGGATGCGGTTGCTGGGACCCCAGTCTTCGGGGTCGGCGAGATCGACCAGGCGGTCGTAGCAGGGCTCGGGGCAAAACGCAAAGTCGTAGACATTGCTGCACAGGGTGCTAGGGAGTTCCATGTGGTGTCCAATCCATTTTATAGCTGGTGTGCGAATGCTTAGATTCTATACGCGCAACGCACCGACGCACGCGCTTTCTATCATCCCGATTGCAAGCGGACGCTTGGCCAAAGCCGCCGTTACGAGCGCAAGGTCAGCATACGGCACCTAAAACCAAGCCCACGAAGTCTCTAAGGCCTCGTAGGCTTGCTGTTCCTTCGCAGCTCGCTTGCGAGCTCTTTGCGTGTGCGTTTCCCGGAGACCAGGTCCTGAATCCATTCATAGTAGGGGTTATCTTCAGGATTAGGGTTATCGGAAAAGTCCACCGATACGTTTCTCACTCTAATAATGGCAAAGGCAATAACTAGGCTAGTCCTCTTGTTTCCATCCTCAAAGATGTGGTCCTTTGCCATGTGTTCCGCAATATAGCTTGCCTGGTCGAAGATGTCCAAAAATCTATCAATCGGGGACTGCCCAAAGATTGTGCAAAATGCGTTTGATAGAACAGATTCAATTCGACCATGTATAAGGGTGGCCCTGTCGCCCGTCATACAGGTTGTGTAGCATTTTCCAAACGCAAGCAAGCCTTCATGCAACTGCATTACAGAAGAGGCAAGCGCCTCTATCGCTTCCTCGTCATCAAATACAAGGGGATCGAAAGAAGGCGCTTGCCCCATCGTGGTGGACATTAGGAGTTCTCCAAAAGCCTCAGCGCATTGGGCATGGCTGCAATTGTCGATTGCACGGCCTGATCGATTGTTACGACGTCGTTATTGCCTAAGCCATCATTAGACGCAAGAATTGCCTCCGGAGTGATGGGGTTATCCATATTAGGCGAATATACACTCGCCCATGCCCCATCTGGCTTGTGCGACAAGGTGACCAAATCAAATGCAGAGAGCATGCCAAGTCTATTCATCACAGAATCGATGAGGTTTTTAGACGTCTCGTCAAGTATCGCTGAGCCAGTCGATTTGCGAATGCAGTTTCGGCCATACGAGGAGAACGCATGATAGACCACAGGTTCAACTGGACCATACTGCCAAGCTTCGATAATATCATCGAAAAGCGGATGATTGTATTTGCGCAACGATTCGACTTGCGAATAATAGACGAGCTTATTCAGCTTAAGATTTGTGATCTTGAACTTGTCGCTCCAATTATCAATGATGTAGCTTGCAACGTTCAGCGCTTCCATTTTCGCTCTCCTCTCAGTTGGCAAAACTAATCCACTAGACTTTAAATGGGCTGATTATGTACCCAATTTAAAGATATGTCGAGTTAACCCTCGATGAAATCACTTCTAATTACACGACAAATTGTTTCATAGCGGGCGGACATGAATTCATCATGCGTACTTTTGCACTGACTTTAAGAGTCAGTCGAAAGCTCAGATTCAAAACGTTGTCAGCAAAATACTTATTGGACGTTATATCAGCGAATTGCGACGACCAGTAGCGTTATGCCAAGAAGGAAAAGGGCTACGGACGCGACGATCCAGCAGTTGTCACCGGTCTTGGGGAGCGAGGCAGTTGTTGCGGTAGCGGCCTTGGGCTTAGCGGTCTTGGTGACCGAGGTCTTGGTCACCGTGGTGGTCGTTGTTGTCGCAGCCGCGGGCTTCACCTCCGGACGCGCTGCAGTTCCCGAACCAGACTCTCCCGCGGCAGAATCGGCGCCGGAAGCAGGCTCGCCGCCATCACTCGGCACATCACGCGAATCGGTCTCCCCCGCCGGCTTCGTAGCCCCCGCGGGCGCCACAACCACATGCGTGGCCACAGCCCCGCCGGCATCCACCACGCCTCTAGCCCCAAAGGCCCCACCGGCGGGCGCCACAAAGCGCGCGGACGTTAGCAATCCGGCCAGGCAGCCAACGCCGACGGCGGCGCCGGTCGCATCTAGCCACGAGGCATCGACGACAAGCGTCCCGAAGGGCGCGCCATCGCTGGGGTCCTCGTCTAGCAGGTACGCGCCGTAAGCGTGCATGCCCGCTCCGGAGTCCGCGCCCGCGGCAACAAGGCGCCCGCCACCGCGAACGACAAGGCGACCCGCGACCAGGCCGGCCACGAGCTCGTCCTCAATGCCGGCACCGTCGGCTTGGGCATTGACGGTGCAGCCGTCTACCACCAATGCCTGAAACGCGTGAATACCGCACAGCGATCCCGTGGCCGTTAGCGACCCGGTGCCGCGGAGCGTCAGGTTGCCCCACACCTCCAGACCGCACTGCGAAATGTCCACGATGGACGTTTGCATCTCCATTACGGAGTTTTGCCCGGTCAGGGTCACCACCAGGTCGCCATCGGCGCCGATGGCCTCGCCGGAAAAGCCGCTGAGTTCCAGGTGGTCGGCATCGGTCTAAGCCCAACCGGGGCCCGAGACGCCCGGCTCGTAGTACGTCGAGCCCGCAATGATGAGGCTCTCCGCACCCGCGGCATAAGAAGGCCCGCCCAGCAAAACGCATAGGCAGGCCATGGCGGTAAACAGTATGTAGGGACGGCTAGTGTGGAACGCGGTAGAAAGCATAACCGCTCCGATCTTCGCAGGAGCCAATAGAGGCCGTACCAGTAAATGCCCTGGTAGCAGCAGTTTTCAGTGTAGCGAGATCAGGCAAAGGACATATGAGAAAACCTGCAACTGATGCAAAAATTAGGTGTAAATCGTTTTGCCAGTCGATGAACGGAGGGGTTGCTTCGCATCAATTTGCGGTCTTTAAGATTCTAAATCGCTTCACAGCTGAACTGAGCGAATCAAGTTCGTGGGTCATTCGGAGTCTAAAACAATACCATGCTATATACAGTCAAATGGAGATAGATCGTTGTTTTATACATCTGTTACGTCGAATGCTCTACCGAAATAGAGTTCCGCATCTCTATCTAACCAAACGAACTTTAGGCAAAGGATCTTTTCCCATTTCTAATAGCTTTGAATATAGTTGCCCAGGCTTATTCCAAAGGCCTATCAAGGATTCATCATGGTTCAGCCTGATAATTAATGAGTATTCCGATTTAAACTTATTTACGGCAATTTTGCTATTGCCTTTACAGAGCAGGTATTCCTCTAGGCCTTCAAGAGCGATCTTGCGCTTTACTGAACCAATTCTTTGAGCTGAATCTTCTCTCGAAAGACCCCAAGATTTTTGAATTGCCGTGACCATTTTGTCTTCATGTACAGAAGCGTCAAGTAAGGCGCGAATTGTATTTTCTATCCCAATCTCAATACCCTGGTCAAATGCCTCGATGCGCTCATCACTAATTAGGTCATTCAGGACTTCGCTGCATGTTTCAGTTACTACCGTAACGCCCCTGTTAAATAAATCAAATAGCATGTCTCTCGTCGCTGCCAAGTTCGTCGCCTCCATATCGATGTTGTTTTCTGGTTTGCCATCTGCGCAAGTCCTATATTTCACTGAAGCTGGTTTCCTACTAAACCAGCCCAAGGCTTTCGGCTTTTAACTATCGGCTTTTTTCTTGATCTCCATAAGCACTTTCTCTTTCTCAGAGTCATCTTCACAGCACTGATCAATGTAAAATGACCCTGGCATACCATGAGTTAATTTAGAGAACACCGAAAACTTGTCAACGGACTCTCCTATGATCGTGCGCAACGTGGTCTAAGTCGACATGAGCAAAGTTAACATGCGGCAGCACCGCGGAGACGCACGTTAGCAAAAAAGGGCCGGGGCCCATGTCGGCCCCGGCTCCTAGGCGCAATGCCGCGGTGCTGTTTCGCGAAATTCAACAGTGGCTAATTAAACAAACGCCGCATCCCACCAAAACGCTAGTACCCTAGCTGTTCAAGCCAAAGAACAGTTTGGCACACTCCATGAGACCACAGTGAGAGGCGCAACCAGACCTCGCACCAATAGCGGACACGCTCCGTACCGTCACAATTCACCCCTCCCCGTCCATGGCCGTCCAGCTTACGAGCTCAATGCTCGAAAGAGACGTAAGACAAGAAGGGCAGGCAACCTGATAGTTCCTATGATTTGTTCTGCGCTGCATAGAAGTGGAGACATACACCGCTTTACGGGCACGTGTTACACCGACGTACAACAGACCCATTTCCTCAATGAGCCCGTCCGGCATCCTCTTTGTATCAACGACCCCGCAGCTTCGCGAAGAACGCGAGCACATACCAGCACTTTCGCACCGAGAACAAATCACTCCAGGCCAATCGAAACGCGTAACGCCCGGAATGAAAATAGTGTCCCACTCGAGCCCCTTAGCGAACTGAATGGTCATAATCGAGGTGTCTGCATCAAGGTAATCGGAGAAACGCCGCAGGGAGCCCTCGGAAAAGATATTCACTATATAGTCGAAGCGCTCAGACGAATCCATCGCGACGCAGTCACGTTTTAGCGGTAAAAATGAATTTGATAAAAAACTGAGATAGCCGCAAACAATATAAAGGCATCGAAGCCATCGGCCTCGACGCCCTCTTAGCTTCAGAGGTTGCGCTTCGTGTCATCGGCATATAGGATTCCGAAATACATCTAAATCAAAGATGGAAATGGAAGCTAACGATAGTCACTTCCCGTCTCTTTCCGAAGAGATTTCAAGGTCTTATCTTTCCTCGCTTTGCGCCCGTCAGAATTTCTGAGCGTCCCCGTAGGAAGATCATGCTTCTTTTCATAGGTGCCAACGGTACAATCGCTTCTAGTCTTTCTCACTTTTCCGAACATGTCTTTCCTCCTTGGCAATCGAATCCATGTTGATGTCACTTCTAATTCTAGCCTTCCCCAAGAAGCTGAAACGGCATCCTTCTGTCTACGACAGCCGCGAAGAGCAAAACGGCGACCCCCGAACATAGCAAGCACTCGACAGCACAGCGAAGTCTACAAATAACAATAAAAGGGCACCGTGAGCCATGTTGCTCCGGTGCCCGTGCACAATATCGGCGGTCCCGTTCTGCGATGTTCAGCAGAGTCCAAGCGAACAGGCAATCGTTAATAGGATGTACAGCCAGTCAACCACTTATGAGGCATCATCAGTCTCAATCGCAAGCCCTTCTTTAATAATCTCAGTTCTCACTGGAGAAAGCTCATTGGCAAGAGTATCGATGTAAGCTCTGCAAACTTGTTCGTACATAGCGTTTCTATAACCTTCGGTAGGCTTAAAAACGACTTCAACATCATCTTTCAAGTGAAATGTCAGGAGCTTTTCGAAAACCTCTTTTAGCTGATGATTGCCATTTTCACTCGTAAGGCTCACGTCTAATTTGACATTATCAGGGAAACTGAATCTTAGCACATCGTTTTCGTTGTCATCCACTAGAACCGTCGCGACTAATGTTTGCATCATGCACCTGCCTCATATATCCTCATGCGCTCAAAGAACGCTTCTTCGCCGCCTTCGAGAACTTCCATACTTTTCCTGCTCCAAGGAACATCATCAGATGGATCGTCAATGTTAACGAGTTTATCAATGAACGGATTACCAATATAAGTTTTATATTCCTGTCCGTTTTGGTGCTCTCGGTAAATCGAGCTATATGGAAGAGTCCTAACAGCAAGGTTGGCATTATGGGTCGCGATCACGATGGTTTTACCCGCCTTCCCCAACTTAACGACAAGTGGCCTAATAACACCATCAATATATGAGTTGCTCATCCCCGCCTCAGGCTCATCAAGCACATACCAATCTGTTTCCTGATTCAAAACCCTTTCTAGGAGCAAGATACCTTTCTCGCCATCACTGGGATCATAAGGACTCCCAGTGCTGGCCAGCTCGACGAAACGTCTAACACCGATGAAGGCGCCCACGCTATCGATACCCGTCTGGGCAACATAGTCGGAAAAATCGGATCTACATGTTGCAACATTGCCAGCTTTGAATGATCCCGACAATGCATCAAAGCGTTTTTTCCACTCTTTTAGCTCTCCGATCTTATCGGTAAACTCCGCCGTCCTAGAACTAGGGCCAAGAAGTCGATAGGCAGTGACCAAGTTAACAACGCCTTTATCATCGAAACGGCCAAGATAGTCATAGATTTTCTGCTCTTTAGGCTCAAAAGTATCTCTAATGATGCGCACGGCACGCATTAATGCCAGTCTTTCCCGGGCAAATTCAAAATAACCAACACTTCCAGGAATCGATTTAGTAGAGGATTTCCTGTCAATTTCCATTTTTAAAATATGGAGTGATTTGTTGGCAAGTAATTCTGATTTACGACCGACAAACTCCCCATTTCGCTTATCGCGGATTCTGTTCTGAAGCTTACTGAGTAGCAAGTTAAGCGATGCTTCGTCTTCAGCGCTTAGATACTCGTGGTAAGCCCCATTTCTAGTAGCGTCGGCAAACACAGTCACATCCGAATAGCACCTTGAATGGCGTTCATAATCATCTGTATTTCTCACTGGGAGATCCGTGCATCTTGAAATGCTGAAGCGACTCTTTTTTTCATTATTGCCCTCCGTTTTCGCCCAATCTATAAAGCCATCTAACGGAATGGGCAGCCCCTCCTCTAAGTTGCAAATCTTCTCAACGGAATCTTGAAAATCGACGAGTCCAAGGCTGGAGGGTTCTCTAGGTACCGATTTAGCCTGTAATAGTGCATCAAACTGCGAGGTTTTCTGGTTTCCAAGATAAGATGAGCAGGTATGGCCCTGCGCCACAGCTAGATTTTCTAGCGACTTCGCAATTTCCGATTTCCCCGTCCCCTTCTGCCCAAAAATAACATTAACCTCCTTGAAGATAGGCAGCCTAACATCAACCTCAGCATGCGGATGTGCCACCATGGTCACAGGAGACACTTTCTTGAGTATAGTCTGAATAGTCGTGTTATCCCTTTTTGCAAGCAAGGCGAACTGCTCAAAGCTATCAACTGCAAGGCGCAGCTGCGGAAGATCGCAATTCGGATAATCTGCCCAATCTTTAATGTCGCTACCCAGCATCATGTTCCAACCGTGGCTCGCCATAATGCCAACAGTAATCAGTGTTCGGGGCTCAAAGAAATAGTTCCAAGGACCGTTTTCAGCATTAAAGATTTCCTTCAATTCGGCTTCAGTGACAAAAGGTCTCTTGTCATGACAGTGAGAGATAAATAGCGCGTCGATGCCCTGAAAGGCGTCCCTTACATCAGAAAACTTAAGCAGGCAGTTGTTTGGAGATGAACCAGTAAGAAGATTTTTTATAATGCCGTCTAGGACAGCAGCATTGAACGGCGAGCACACAACCAGCATGTGCCAGTGAGACCCCTCGGCACCGCTAGTCACATCCAACTCCACACCGGGCCAGATTTGGAAAGCACCATTTGCAGCACAAGCGAATTCGTTAAATTGATCAAGATCAAAGGCATTATGGTTTGTAATGGCGACGATGCCAACACCCGCACGGCTCACTTTCGAAACAAAAGTGGCAGCATCAACGTTGCGTTTTTGGCCATCGCCACGTTTGATTGCCTTAGTATGACAGTGCAAGTCAATCAGCATCGTATTGCCTCCATATCAGCCTCCCTGAGTAACAGAATCAATTGTACTCCGCAGCTTTATCGCACAAGCAAACCCTTTAACACGCTCAAAGGGGTTATTTACCAACCCGCTAAAACCAAACCAGATCGCCAAGTTGAGCAAAGAGGTTGCTTCCGCTAGGAAATGTTTCTCTTCACATACAACGGATTGGAAACGAGCGAAGCTACCGAAGCATAACTTAGCGATGTGAAACGTCAGCGCGCCGGCACAGATGGAGAAGCTGCCCTTGTGATGACGTTGTGGTGACTTGCTCCTCCGCCGCACAGCTGGTCGGCTCCGCGTCCAGAACGGCGTCTACCAGCTGCCCGTGAGTCCGCGTAACAGTTCCCGCGCGTCGATAGCGTCGTCCTCAAAGCTTGGCATAGCGAGCATGTCCAGCGTTAGGCCTGACAAGAATTCCGCAGCGGCCTTTTATTAAATCTTCAGCACGATTTATCGCACCCTAAATCTTCCCCGTATCGGCAAGGCGCCAATACTGCTTGCCCAGAGCCGTCAGTTCGCACGACTTAGATTCCATGGCGGCAAAGTACATATGCTCTGCCCCAACAGGGCGGACAAGGCCTATACCTTCCAACTGCTGAAGGATCTTGAACTTCTCCGTATTATCCTTAGTCGCATAGGGCTCAACAATTCGATGCTCTTCCCAATCGGGACTATTGGTGGGCTCAAAAGACGGATCCAGGGACAGCTGAGCACCAGGAGTATCAAACAAAGATGGCAGCTGCCGCAAGACACTATCCGGAACCTGCGAGACGACTTTCCTTAGCGAAATAAACGAGTTCACATTGGTCCTAAAAACAGGACGTTGATCCCATGGTCCGAGGGCCTTGTCTATAAACGCGTAGACTCCACCAGGGGTAACATGCCCCATCACATCTGCTGCGCCGCCATTTAGCGCATCCACAAGAAGCGATGTGAAAGTCCCTCGGCCGTTAAATTCCTCCGCACATTCGTTAGAACAGCATGCGCTTAGAATTGTTAAACCCTCATCAAGCAGGGAGGATGTCCCGCCCAGCGCTCCAGGAGCCCCCATACACCCAGAATTACAGCTATCGAGAAGAATTACGCGATTTTTTGCTTTGGAGTTATTTGCTATCGTCAGGATCTCGTCAAGGGAAAGCTGTCCCTCTGGATAGCCCTGTCCAGATAGGATGAAACCATTTTTAGTAACATCGCATCTTCCGCCGTGCCCAGCAAAATACAGCAGCGCAATCTCAGGGTCCCCAGAGAAACAGTCTTCGATCATCCGCTTCAATTCAAAAGGAGACTCAACGTTTCTCTCAAGGTGAATGGAGAAATTAGGAGAGCCGTCTCCGTTTTTAGCCAAGACCCCGGCCACCGCATTGGCATCGGCAACACAACCATATAGCGGAGACGACGCATATTCATCAATACCGACAACAAGTGCCTTGCGACCTTGCATTAAATCAACTCCAAAACGGCGGCAAAATAAACTCAAACAGCGAAAACAAACAAACCAAGAATAGGCACACCGAAACAGCCACGATCAGCAGAATCATCGATGCCTTTAGGCACTTTCTCATGTACTCGTTCTTGCGATTAAGCGATTCAAAGTGGGGCTGCACCGCCCTTGCCTTACCTTCGGCAACTTCCATCGGAGAGGCAAAAGGCGCACCACGTTCAATCTCGCCCGCAACGAAATCATTCAAATCCATCGGTGATGCAAGCACACTCATCTTAAGTCTGACTTGACTAAGCAACGACAGCAGAAATGAAGCGCCCAACAGCAGCATAACGACAACATAGCCGCTCGCCAGCAGAACAAAAGACGCGGCAGCCCCGTTGTCGTTGTAGCTATATCTCTCAAATAACAGCGGGGCTGCCGTCAATAAAGCAACCGAGATAATGGAAACGCAGCTTAACAAACAGTTAGACAAACGCTCATATGAATCACGCCGACTAAGTTCTGTCTGATATGACAGCTCGGCCATCCATGAAAGATATTCAGCAGAATAGTCAACGGCCTCGAAACCTGAGGCTACGCTCTCTTTTTGATTTTTGCTGCGTTTACCCATTTAATCCTTCTTTTGCGGACGGAGCGAAGGGGTTCCAGGGCGAGTGAAATCGGACTTCTTTTCGGTATTACCGCGAACAACCCTTATCGGAGGATTTGGATGACCTGTCGGCTGCTGCTTAGTGGAAGATGACTTCGAGGGATTTGAATCCGAATTACGTTTATTAAAAGACATATTTCTCCTAGAGTGCATATTCGCGAACAGCGTTGACAATGCTATCCCTTGTCCACCCGACCATAATGTCAGCGTTGGCGGACACTGCATAAGGGACACGCAACTGGCCCCGCGGCCTAACCCCAATAATGGGTTTGTTGTACCTCAAAGCGGTTTCAATCTCAAAGTCGATCCACTCGCTATAGGCAACATACATTCCAGAGAGAACAATTACGCAGCTACAATTTGAGATCCGATTAGTGATCTTCTGCTGAAGCTCAGCCTTGCTCCTGACGTCAATTGGTCTCTCGATGGGAACGGAATAATTTGACCACATAAAGTAGCCAGTTGAATCAAGCCAATCCTTTATCGTCCTATAGTCATCGCTGTAATCCCACGAATGGCTAATAAGAATATGATAATCACGAAGGCTCATGTTGCACCCCTTTATATAAGGTTTGTAGTTGAATTACTAACTCATGATAGTCAGAAAAAAGACTGCCAATCTACCTTAATAAGCTTAACAAGCGCTAAATAGTGTCATGCTCTAGACAGTAAACATATGAAGTAATAATACTCCCTAGCACTCATAAAGTAGACGTCTGCCTGATTGTCTTCGTCAAATGGTAGCCGAATAATCGAACTGCCTAAGATTCGCCACACAACAGGTCAACCTCCGCGTTTATCACAGAGCTCACAATCTACCCAACGAGGGGCCTGAAAAACTACTGCGCGTCAATGGCACAATCGAGATCGCGTCGAAAAATTTGGTGTAAGGGTGACACCCTAGCGCCCGTTTAACGAAAAACGGCTTTCGTCCTAGAATCTGAAATCACCACAACAACAGGTTCTAGGAAAGGACGAAGACCGCTGCGGAAATCATGTCAGACCCGACGACGGACATGCTCGCCATGCCCTGTTTCGACGACGGCGTCATCGATATGCAGGACCTGCTCAGGCGCCTCGCCGAGCAGGTCGTGAACGACGTGATGGACGCCGAGGCCGACCAGCTGTGCGGTGGCGGGGCGAACAGCCGCAACGGCCACCGCGAACGAAGCCCCGCCGCGTGCGTGGACATGCTTACGCTGCGCATCCCAAGCTGCGTATCGGTAGCTTCTTCCCGGAGAACGAGTCGAGCTCTACCAGCACGTCGACTGAGCCCAGTTAGACAAGCACGTGGCTCTGCCCCACCGTGAACGGTATATATGACGCAGCCAACTGTATGTGCTTGCTGCAATTTGCCATGTCAGACGTGCTTAGAACATATTGTAGAAATGAAAATAACCGCAAATCAATTCAATGCATTGCCGCATGACGACGTTATTGGAGCTCGTGATTTTTCTGGCACCGCCGTTACGGCCGGATGTTGATCGACCCTGCGTTCGCGACCGAATAAGACGTGAACGCAGTTGAACCCATCTAATGCGTTAGACATCCTAGCACAAGGCGGCTAGAAATCGATTTAGGCCGTGCGCGGCAACATATCGTTCATTTGCGGTGCTTAAGGGGGTTATTTTGCGAACTTGTTCACATTGACGCAGGTTTATGCAGGTGTGCCCGCTGGCACACCGTCCGAGCTGCATAGCTGAGGGCGTGAAATGTAAAAAGGAATTTAGTTGGGTTAACAAACTATGTACAGAATATGTACAGAAGCGGGAAGTAAATTGCGCAACTTTTTGGTGTGTGGGTGTTGGTGTGGCGTCACTATGGTTTGCGCGGTGGCTGCACATTAAAAAAAGCCTTCGGAATACCGGAGGCTTTACATTCACGATGGTGGAGACGAGGGGGATCGAACCCCTGACCTCTTGACTGCCAGTCAAGCGCTCTCCCAGCTGAGCTACGCCCCCGTGACGAGGAGATACTATAGGGGAAGTTGGCGCGACGTGCAAGGACTTTTTTGGATCAGACTCTAAAGGCCTATTGATATAGGTAAGCGATGGCGGTGCCTGTATGGACTTCGATCTTTGCTGTAGACCTGACTATGTTACTAATGCCCGTGTCGGCCAATAGGCCCAGGGGGCTGTGATCTAGTTCCCATTCAAGGCCGTGCTCGCTTACAACCGTCCCAGGGGCTATAGCGATGATGGAGAACGTCTTGCCTTCGGCGCCTTCAATGGTCCACGATTCGCCTCCGTGAAGGATTCGGGCCGTGGTCTCATCTTCAGCAATCCAGACAGGGGCATCCTCGTAGCCCACGAGCAGCCCCAGTACGGAAAGCGCCATGTCGGGGCGGCCGCCGGTGGCGCAGGTCGCAACCACTTCAGCACCCGGCCAGCGACGACGGACCGAATCGAGCGCCAGCGCCAGATCGGTATAGTCCTTGTACGGGTCGTGGCGCTCAACTTCAAAGTCGGTAGCAGCATCGACCAGTGCGCGGCCGGCGTCACTCACCGTGTCAGCATCCCCAACATAAACGTCGCAGCCCAGTCCCGCGCCCAGCAGCGCATCCAACCCGCGGTCCACGGCGACAACGCGGTCGCACTCCCCCGCTAGCCTACGCAACAGATCCACGCTCGCCACCACGGGCGAGCCGCAGACTACTAATACCTTGCAAGCCACAGCTCTCGCCTATCCCTCAAACGAAAGTACGCGGGCCAGATCCAGGTCCTCATAGCTATCGATAAAGATATCGCAGTTGGCGCGCACGTCGTCGCGCTTCATGCGGCCGTGCGGGTCATAGATGCCCACGCGCTTAAAGCCTACGGTGCCCGAACTCTTAAGGCCAAAGACGGCGTCCTCAAACACCCAAGCGCGCTCAAACTTGCACCCATGGCGCTCCTCCAGGCGGCGCAGCGCCAGCTCGTACACATCGGGGAACTGTTTGGAACGTCCTGCCTCACCCGTCGTGGTAACAAACTCCATGTAAGCGTCGAGTCCGGCACCGGCGAGCGCGGACTGCACCAGCTCGGCCGGCGTGGACGTGGCCACGCACATGGCAATGCCCGCCGCCTTCGCCTGCTCCAAAAACGCCAGGAGCCCCTCGCGCGGCGGCACCTTGGAGCACCCATCAATCAGGATGTTGCTCAGCTCGCGGTAGAGCTCCTCGCCATTTTCGCCAATGCCCCATGTATCGTGGTAGGCCTGGCACTCGTCCTCCAGTGACAGGTGCTCAAATTGGGCAAAGTCATCCACGGTCACGTCGATCCCGTGACGGTGCAATAACTCGGGCTGGGCATAGGCCCAAACGGGGGTGCTATTTACAAGCGTGCCGTCGCAATCGAAAATAAAAGCAACCTGGGGAGCGGCGGTATGGGACATAAACGAACCTTTCGATATCAAATGGTAAACATCCTGCTAAAAGCGTTTTACCAAACGTAAGCCAAACGATTTTGAAACCCAAACTGGTAAAACTGTCAAGAGTTTTACCATGGCAATTCTGCCAGTGGTCTAAACATGTCGCTTACCGATTAAACGCCCCCGCAAATCCGCTTTCGTTCATAAAACTAACGTACAGGTGTTATCGTAGTTTTTGCCGAAAGTTCCACCGAGCACGCGAGGTGGAACGAATCACAGAAACTTCGCCGTCCCTTCGATTCGTGCAGCCTTGGACCTTTCGCATCTAGTCACCAAGGCAATACGCTGCCGCGTCATGATGGGATCAAACGTGAGCGATACAAAGCTAAAGCCAGCAACCAAAAAGCCTGCTACCCGTAAAGCCGCCCCGCACGCACCGGAGCTCACCAAAGACGATGTCTATCTGTTTGGCATTGGCACATGGGAGCGCAGCTGGGAAAAGATGGGTGCGCATCCCGACACGCAGCAGCGCACGCGCGGCTGGCGTTTTTGCGTTTGGGCGCCCGACGTTAAGAGCGTCCACGTAATCGGTGAATTCAACAATTGGGATGAACAAGCCAACCCGCTGGTGCCCGTGCATACGAGCTCTATTTGGGAAGGCTTTATTCCTGGCGCAGAGCAGGGCCAACTCTATAAATACCTCATCGAGACCAACGAGGGCGAAAAACTCTACAAGGCCGATCCGTATGCCTTTAAGGCCGAGTGCCCTCCTGGTACCGCCAGCGTGCTGTGGACCCTCGATGGCTACAAGTGGAACGACGCCGCGTGGCTCAAGCGCCGCGCCGGCCACAACCACATGTCGCAGCCGCTCAATATCTACGAAGTTCATATTGGCTCGTGGAAGCGCCACGGTGACGCGCCACAGGGCGAGCCGGACGAGTACGGCAACTACCCCGGCCCCATGGACCCCTTCCCCGCGCAGCGCGGCGAGTTCTACACCTACGACGACCTGTCGGTGGAGCTCGTGGACTACGTGCACAACATGGGCTACACGCATATCGAGGTCATGCCGCTTATGGAACATCCCTTCGATGGCTCCTGGGGCTACCAGACGACCGGCTACTTTGCCGCCACGTCGCGCTACGGCAACCCGCAGCAGCTCATGCACTTTATCGATGCGTGCCACGAAGCGGGCATCGGCGTGATCATGGACTGGGTGCCCGGCGGTTTTTGCGCCGACGCCCACGGCCTTGCCACCTTTAACGGCCACATGCTGTTTGAGCACGAGATTCACCCCAACTGGGGCACGCACAAGTT
>ERZ1034691.1458-NODE-1458-length-15169-cov-7.812227_pt1 | contig 15169 bp, 10 predicted proteins | sample MGYA00520638_ERZ1034691 | MGnify/ENA primary metagenome ERZ1034691 (study PRJEB33766, sample SAMN09781763) | gut metagenome | biome: gut microbiome | host: Homo sapiens | place: Madagascar | study: EMG produced TPA metagenomics assembly of the PRJNA485056 data...
GCCCCTGCAAAGCGCTACGATTGGGTATGCCATCACTCCAAATCCCGTAAGACCCTTTTATAACCGTATCTTTAATAGGTTACAGATTCCTCACTTTTTGCTGTCGTTTTTTCAGTAGCCGACTCGCGCATTTCATCCATGCAACGCTCTGACGTCGTCCTCAAAGGTATCGGAGTTGATAGCCCGTTTGCGCATTGCCGTACGGTAGTTATAGATGGTCTGTGGCGAGTAGGACAACAATGTTGCTATTTCTACGCTTTCTCCCACGCCCAGACGTACAAGTGCGTAGATGCGCAGCTCTGTGGTCAGTCCTCCCTTGTTTGACACCTCCACTTTCTTTCCGTCACGTAACAGCGCATTGAATTGTTCGACAAACGAAGGGAACAATTCCAAGAAAGCCTTGTCAAACCTTGAATAAAACTCGATGGCCTCGTTGTCGGCAAGCTTCGTAGAGTTGGCTCTTTGTACGAGTTCCCCTACCTGATGCGCTTTGATTTTTCTGACCACCAACTTCTGGTAGTTGTTGAGCTTGCCGATGTACAGAGCACACAGATCCATGAACAGCCGCATATACTTCTCGCGTCTGCTGTTGGCTTGTGTGAGTTGCTGATTCATCTGTGTAAGCAGGTTGTTTTGCCGGCTTACCTCCCGTTCTTTCTTGTTCAACTTTTTGTTCTGTCGCAAGATGACGACAAGGGCACAGAGCAGTACAACTGCGAGCACGCCTAACAGATAGTTCTGGTGTGTCCTTACCTGTTTGCTATGATAGAGCTGTCGCTCATAGACCGCCATGATGCCCGGCAACTTCTCCGAGATGCCGAGAATGCGCAGTTTGTTATGGTAGAACTCGGCATCGTCGAGCGAGAAGTAGAGATAGCGAGAGGCTCTTTCGGCATTGCGCTCATCTTTCTGGAAGAGGTGCATGGCCAGCTCCTGAAGCGAGAGATTCTCTTTCAAAGGGCAGAGCTGGTCGGAGATGGCGGAACGGACGCTCCAGTATTCATAGCGCTGCATTTGTCCTAACTCCTTATAGCATCGGGCCAGTCCATAGGTGGCCGAGGCGTAGGTTCTGGATGCTTTCGGGGCACGACGCTCTGCTAAGCGATAGTAACGGAGTGACGTCTTGGCATCATGGTCTTTGTAATAGGCCAGTTCGGCATACAGATAGCACCACAGCGCACTGCCTTTGTCGGCATAAACCAAACTACGCTGTATATATTCGTTGCGTTTGTTGTCGTAAACGCTCACGAAGTCGTTGCCCTGGCTGTATCCCGACCAATAACTGAATATCCACAATCCCGTCCAGTAGTACGTGAACCACAGTTGGCGGTCCATCCTTGTGGTATCTACGCTTTCAAACAAATGCTCCGCCTCGCTGTAGTATCCGCTGGTGGCCAAGAGCAGGGCACGGTGGAGCAGTGCGAGCGTCGTGTAGCGTGGAGCCTTTAGCGACACCGCCAACGCATATTCGCGCTTAGCGTAACTCATGGCTGAGTCGAAGCGATAGGTATAATACTCTTCATACATCTTCTCATAAAGGGCGAGTCGCTTATCACCGTCACGCGTATATCGTAGGCTGTGCCGTAATTTGTCCAACCGCAACTCTTTTCTGTGCATGTAAACATCGCGGTGCGACAAGGCACTGTCAAGAGGCGCAAGCATCTCATCCGTGTTGGTGGCCTGCGCATGATACAGGGAGATGACCAGAAAAAAGAGGATCCAAAAAACTCTTTTCATGTTGATAATGGTTATTACAAGTGCAAATTTAGCGAAATATTATTAATTATACGACTTACTTTGAACTAAATCTTCTATCCTTGTAATATTTTGACTATGAGCAGTTTTCAAAATAATAATAATTATGGTTGGTTTACTTCAACACTACTAATACTATTAACTCGCCTTGTTTCTTACTAACTTTGCATCGATGATACGGGACAAGCCCTAACTACCTTTCATCGGCAATCTTTAATAATAATCATAAATCAACCTAAAAATGGCCAAACGTTTTTTATCATTACTCCTTGTTGTCATTTGCGCAACGCTCCATGCGATGGCGCAGTTGATCACAGTCAAAGGTAATGTGGTCGACAAGGCTGCAGAACCTATCATTGGCGCCAGTGTCACTATAGCAGGCACTACCAAGGGCACCGTTACCGACATTGACGGTAATTTTACGATGCAAGCCGATGCCAATGCCGAACTTACCATTTCCTATATTGGTTTCAAATCCAAGAAAGTGAAAGTAGGAAATGGGAATCTCAAAATTGAGCTGGAGGAAGAGAATGCCTCCCTCGACGAGGTCGTCATCGTCGGAGCCGTCATGCGCAAGAGTGATCTGACGGGTTCTGTGGCGATGGTGGATTCCAAGACGTTGGAGCAGCGCCCTGTTACCAATGTCAACGAAGCCATCCAGGGCCGTATGCCTGGCGTCTCTGTCGTCACCAACGCCAATCCTGCCGATGACAGTTCCATCAAGATTCGTGGTGTGAACACCATCAATTCCGGCTCTGACCCTATCTATGTGGTCGATGGACAAGTGATGGACAACTCTTTCGGTGGATTCAGCAGCATCAACCCCAACGATGTGGAGAATATCCAGGTGCTCAAAGATGCCAGTGCCACCGCTATCTATGGCAGCCGGGGCGCCAACGGTGTTGTGGTGATTACTACCAAGAAAGCAAAGCTTGGCGAGGGCAAGGTGAGCTATGCCGGATTTATCAGCGCCACGACGAAGAGCCATCTTCCCAAGACGATGAACGCTCAGCAGTTGGGCGACCTCCGCATCGATGCCTTCGCCAACGGCTATATGCTCGACCATCCCACGGCAGACCGTCAGGCATACATCAACAACACCTTGCTGGGTACCAACTTGGCCTTTAGTCCCGACGAGATGAAGACCTATAAGAGCGGAAAGAGCTACGACTGGATCGACCAGGTGCTCAGAACAGGTATTCAGCAGAACCATACCGTCAGCTTCTCTAATGGCATGGAGAAAGGCAATGTCTACGTCTCTCTCAACTATAGTGGCAACAACGGCATCCTCGGACACAGCAACCAGGAGAAGTATAATGGCCGTGTCAACGCTGACACGCAAATCAAGCCATGGCTGAAAGTGGGTACAAACACCAGTTTCAACTATACCACCGACCACATGCACGACAACACGGTCTATACCAAAGCCCTCAACGGCAACCCGCTGCTGGACTATGCTCCCTACGCTGACCCCGCTACCATGCATACTGCTCCGTATGAGTATGTCTACTATCAGTCGAACAACTCCAACTACAACAACGAGTTCAACCCCTTTGCTATGGAGGAAGTGCAATATAAGCGTAACCGCCAGACGCTCTCTTCCACCAACTACATCAACATCAATCCCATCCAAGGTCTGAACTTCCGTTCCACGCTTGCCGTACAGATCAGCAACCAGAAATGGATGGAGTATATGCCCAGCGATGCGCCGACAAGTGTGCGCAACGAACCCCAGAGCGACACTACCGGAGACGCCAATGCCAAGCATGAGCGCTGGACACGCACCAACTGGCAATGGGACAACACCGTCACCTACAACCATGTCTTCAACAAGGTACACAGCCTGAACCTTCTCATGGGTACGTCCTTCACAAAGACCAAGGGTGACTACACCAAAGCCAAGGGCTATCGTTTCGCCAGCGACGACTTAGGCTACAAGAAGCTTGACGCAGCCTCGAAGTTCGAAAGCACGGAGATCGGCTCCGACTTCTACACCCAGACGCTGATGAGCTACCTGATCAGAGGCAACTATGTCTATGCCAACAAATACTACGCTACGGCAACAGCCCGTCTCGACGGTTCTTCGAAATTTGCCAGTGGCCACAAATGGGGTTTGCTGCCATCGTTCTCTTTGGCATGGGATGTACGTCAGGAGAAGTTCATGGAGAAGGTGTCATGGCTGGACAAGCTGAAGCTGCGCGCCGGATACGGTATGTCCGGAAACCAGGACATTGCCAACTATGTCTATGGATCGTGGTACAACATGGTGGCACAGCGCAGTAGTGTCAACGGTGCCACTGTCGGCTCCTCGTCTATCAGCCGCAGTACCAACCGCGGTACACCTGCTCTGACATGGGAGAAACAAAAACAGCTGAATATCGGATTGGATGTGGCCTTCCTCAACAACCGCATCAATGTCAGCTTTGACTATTTCAACACGGTCAACGACGACCTGCTCTTACAGCACTCACTGGCCACGACGACCGGCTATGAGACAACTTGGGAAAATATCGGGCAGGTGAAGAACAATGGTGTGGAGTTCAACCTCAATGCCGCTATCATTCAGAACAAAGACGTGCAGTGGAACGCTAACTTTAACATCTCGCACGACAAGAACAAAGTGTCGAAGCTCTATGGTGATGTCAACAAGATTCTCAATGGTACAGAGCGTGAAGGTAACATCTTCATTGACCAGCCGCTGCACACCATCTATACGCTCAAGACTGGCGGCATTGCCAATGAGAGCAACCGCAGCCAGTGGGAAGGAGTCAACTACAGTGGACATACCGTGCAGTTGGGTGACCTGTTCCCACAAGATATCTCCGGTCCTAACGGCAAGCCCGATGGCGTTGTCAACGAATATGACCGGACAATCGTCGGACAGACAGATCCAAAGTGGTATGGTGGCTTCGCCACAGACGTGACTTACAAAGGATTTACCCTCAACGCCGTGTTCAACTATCAGTTAGGCGCCAAGAAGATCTCGCCCTGGTATGAAAGCTTGATCACCAGCTACGGACTCAGCCAGGCCAGCACCGATCTGCTCGACCACTGGTCTGCCGAGAACACCAATGCCAAGTTCCCGCGCGTGGTCACCAACACGAGCAACTACAATGGATACAAGGCGTCAGACATGGATTTCAGCATTCAGAACTCCAGCTTCCTCCGTCTCGCTACGCTCTCGCTGAGCTATAACTTCAAGCCGGAGCTGCTGAAGCACATCGGTTTTGAGGCGCTGCGCCTGTATGCCACGGCCAATAACCTGTTTGTCATCACCAAATATAAGGGTATGGATCCGGAGACCGGTGACACAGGCTATCCACCTTGCCGCTCGTTCACTTTTGGAATCAACTTCACTTTCTAACTCTTTTATGTCGCATACAATGAAAACAAAATATATAAGTGCCATCATTTTAGCAGGAGCACTTCTGACGACAACCTCCTGCACCGACCAGTTGGATCAGACCAACATGACAGCCCTTTCGGAAAAGCAGGTATACGAAAATATCGCCACGGCCGAGAAGAACGTCCTCGATATCTATTCCTCATGGAAAGAGAATTACCGCGATGAGCGTTGCTGGCTTACCCTCATCGGCACCGACGAGATACAAGCCGGTGCTCTCACCGCTCTCAAAGAGCAGACCACAACATCCGCCGCCTGGGACTGGAATTGTGGATATCTCAACGCCGAAAATCCCAAAGTGCAAGATATGTGGGACTATCGCTGGCCCGTCATCGCTCAGGCTGCCGACGCCATCAACGCCTTGGAGGCTACTCATCCCGCTGCGGGCAGCAAGGGCGAGCAGCTCATCGCCGAGCTGAGCTTCATCCGCGGGTTCCTCACCTTGCAGGCTACCATGCTGTGGGGTAGGGTGCCCATCGAGGATGGCACCGGCAACTACAGCCGCCGGTCTCTGAAGGAAGTATGGCAGTTCATCATCGACAATTTCGCTGAGGCCACAAAAGCAGCTGAGACCACCGACGAGGGACGTGCCAACAAATATGCAGGCTACGTGATGTTAGGCAAGGCATTGATGAGCGCACCACAAGAGACTGGTCTGCGCGATTATGCCAAAGCCGCTGAAGCTTTCCGGGGCGTCGTCAGCTCCGGCAAATATCAGCTCGACCCCGACTATGCCGACTTGTTCGCTTACGACACCAAGAAAGCTTCCAGCGAGGTCATCCTGACACAGACCTTCTCCAACGCCCGTGGATATGCCAACCAGGTCCAGTTCCAGATAGGCAGCCGTGCAGCACAGAACTGGTTCACTGACGGATGCTACTTTGCCGGTTACGACCACGCTGTACCGACCCACTATGCTTACAGCCGTGTCAGCGAGGGAGGAGTATGGGAAGAGGGCGACAAACGTCGGGAGGCTTCCATCCGCTATGACTTCACATACAATGGTGTCACTCCAGATCTCAGCACACTCACATGGGAAGGCTTAGGGGATGACTACGATGAGCTCAAGCCACATATTAAGAAATATGAGGACTATCGTACAGACAAGGGCTCCGGACTGAATATCAGCAACATGTGGCTTTCCGGAAAGAATATCCCTGTGCTGCGGTACGCCGACGTGCTGCTAAGCTATGCAGAATGCCTCAATGAACTCAACCGTACCGACGAAGCCATCACCTATGTCAACCAGGTGCGCCAAAGAGCCGGTGTGCCCAATTGGACGAGTATGACACAAGAGCAGTTCCGCACAAAGATTATGGACGAGCGTATGCGCGAGCTCTTCGGAGAGAACTGGCGCCGCTTCGACCTCATACGCACCGGCAAGTGGGAAGAGCTGGTCACCAAGCGCAACAAATGGTGCGAGCGCAGTGTGGCCAACGGCACCTTTGTCAAGAGCAACATGATATTGCCTATTCCTCAGACCGAACTGAACCAAAACACACAGATGAGGAAGGAAGACGGCAGCATGGACCAGAACGAGGGCTATTAACAGCCTTCCAATGAAGGAAACGCATTAATTGGTATACGATAACACAGGCAATGGCATTTTGGAAGGTTAAAGACCATTTACTTCATCAGCAGATGCCATTGCTGTTAATTTGCTTATTAAGATTATCCAACACTTTTTCTTTTTGGGTGTTTACCGAGCCAGTACCAAGCCCTTCCTGCATGCCATTGATTGATTAACTTTGCACAAAGACAATCAACATAATGAAGATACCACATACAATTATGATGGATAAAAAATTCATTCTCTTTTGGGCTACCCTCACAGTCGCAATGAGTGCCCATGCACAACAACAAAAAACCGACACGCTTGCCACAGCCACTGCAGAGGGAGACGACCGTAATGTCATGCTCAATGCGGCTGACTCGTACAAGCCACGTGAGATACAGATTCTAAACCAGCTAATATCCTTACTTTATGAAAAAGCTTTTCACGCTGCTTGCAATGTTCCTCACAGTCTTAGGAATCCAAGCAGCAGACAGACAGAACATCCGTATCAGTACCGACAATATCGACCTCGTACTGCAAGTAGGTGACAACCATCGCCTCTACCAGGTCTATCTCGGCAATAAGCTCGCCACCGATGCTGACTTCAGCCATTTCAACTGGAAGATCAAACCTGGTTCCGACGGCAGCTATGGCATACGCGGGCTCGAGGCTTATCCGGGCTCAGGCGGTGAGGACTTCTTCGAGCCGGCACTGGCCATCACACACGCCGACGGCAACCTCTCCACCTATTTATATTATCAAGGCAGCGAGCAGAAAGCGGTGAAGGGCGGAACAGAGACTATCGTACGCCTTGCCGACGACCAGTATGCCGACGAGGTGACTTTGCACTACGTGGCCTACGCCAAGGAGAATGTCATCAAGACCTGGAGCGAGATTTGCCACAAGGAGAAGAAGTCTGTGACGCTGTGGCGCTATGCCAGCGGTATCTTTTATTTCAATGCCGACAAATATTTCCTGACCAACTATCACAGCGACTGGGCGCGCGAGGGACAGCCTGCCGTCCAACAGTTGCAGTTTGGCAAGAAGATTATTGACACCAAGCTCGGTACGCGCGCCGCTGAGCAGAGCGAGCCGTTCTTCGAGTTGGGCATGGACGGGCCTGCCAAGGAGAACGAAGGTAAAGTGATGCTTGGCACCATTGGCTGGACCGGAAATTTCAGCTGCACCTTCGAGGTGGACAATGTCGGCTGTCTGCGTGTCATCCCCGGCATCAATCCTTATGCCTCCGACTACGTGCTCAAAGCCGGCGAGACCTTCAAGACGCCGGAGTTTGTCTTCACGCTCAGCGACACTGGCACGTCGCAGGCTTCACGCAACCTGCACGACTGGGCCCGCCGTTACCAGCTCTGGAACGGTGAGGGCAGCCGCATGACACTGCTCAACAACTGGGAGAATACCGGCTTCGACTTCAACCAAGCGTCTCTGGCGCAGCTGATGAAAGATGCCAAGGATCTCGGCGTAGAGATGTTCCTGCTCGACGACGGATGGTTCGGCAACAAATATCCCCGTAAGGACGACCACGCCGGTCTGGGTGACTGGGAGGCTACAAAGTCAAAGCTCCCCGGCGGCATCCCCGCGCTGGTGAAATCGGCAAAGGAGGCTGGTGTGAAGTTCGGCCTGTGGATAGAGCCGGAGATGGTCAACCCCAAGAGTGAACTCTATGAGAAGCATAAGAACTGGGTCATCGAACAGCCTAACCGCAAGACCTACTATTATCGCAACCAGCTCGTGCTCGACCTCTCCAATCCTGAGGTGCAGAATTATGTCTTCGGCATCGTTGACAAGCTGATGACCGAGAATCCGAACATCGCTTACTTCAAGTGGGACTGCAACTCGCCCATCACCAATATCTACTCACCATACGAGAAGGCGCAGCAGGGCAACATGTATATCGACCATGTCCGCGGACTGTATAAGGTCCTCGACCGTATCCATGCCAAATACCCCAAGTTGGAGATGATGCTCTGCTCTGGTGGCGGTGCCCGCTGCGACTATACCGCGCTTAAATATTTCGGGGAGCTGTGGCCCAGTGATAACACCGATCCCTTCGAGCGACTCTACATTCAGTGGTCTATGTCGAAGTTCTTCCCGGTGAAGGCCATTGCCGCGCATGTCACCAGCTGGAACAAGGCTACTTCCGTCAAGTTCTGTACTGATGTGGCTTCCATGTGCAAGCTGGGTTTTGATATCGACCTCAAGACCATGGATAAGGCCGACTATGCCTATACGCAGGGGGCTGTCGCTAACTGGCGCCGCCTGGAGGATGTTATCCTCAATGGTGAGCTCTACCGCCTTGTCTCACCTTATGAGAGCAACCATGCGGCTGTCAACTATGTGTCGCAGGATAAGAGCAAGGGCGTGGTCTTCGCCTACGACCTTCACCCCCGTACCCATGAGCCTGTGCGCAATGTCAAGTTGCAAGGGCTCGATGCCAACAGAATGTACACGGTGAAGGAAATCAACCTCATGCCCGACACCAAGTCGGCACTCGACTGCGACGGACAGCAGTATTCCGGCGACTTCTTGATGAAGGTGGGACTGAATATCCTCACTCCAAACACGGCTACGAGCCATGTCCTTGAGCTTACGGCTGAGTAATAGTTGCGTAAAAGTTGCGTAAAGCCAGCAATTTTATATCACGTTCGACGACTGCCAGTTCTGACCCTGGCAGTCGTCGTTGTATTGTAGAACCCGTGGCATGGCACAGAGTGAGGAACTAAAAAAAACTGCGTGTAGGCACCATACAATTCGTCTTTCTTTACGGCAGAAGTCAAACATATTTTGTAACTAAATGATCCCGTCTATGAAGAAAGCAATCCTCTTCTTTCTTGTCTTGTTGCCATTCAGGGTCTTTGCCCAAGGCGATCTTCTTCAAAGTCTTGACAGCGTCCTGAACCGGCGCCGTTATTATATGGACATCAAGGAAAACCGTATCGCCGTCTCACCCAAGAGATGAAAGGGCGTGACGACCGGCATCGTCTTACCGTTGCAGGAAAGCTCTTTTGGGAATATTACACCTACCGTTTCGCAAGCGCGCCATCCATCCCGAGACTTTCGAAGACGATGTGAAGAAACTCAAGTGATAGTTTTTCCGAAAGTTATCTTCATGGAACCTGAACATTATAAACCCCGGTAATGACAGCGCCATTACCGGGGTGTTTTATAATGCTTTATGCAAACTGGTTTTCCACGATGTCGGTGAGCACGTCCTTGATGTCGAGGCCTGCCGCGCGCACCTGCTGCGGTATGAAGCTCGTGGCTGTCATGCCCGGCGTGGTGTTTATCTCCAGCATGTTCACCTTGTCGTTGCCGTTCTCGTCCTTGGTGATGATATAGTCGATGCGTATGATGCCGTTGGCGTGCAGTATGTCGTAGATGCGGCTTGTCTCCGCCGCCACGGCCTTAGCTGTCTCTGGCGAGAGGCGTGCGGGCGTTATCTCCTTCACCTTGCCGTTGTACTTGGCGTCGTAGTCGAAGAACTCATCCTCTGTCACCACCTCGGTTGCGGGCAGCACCACGCTCTTCTCCTTTGTCTTGTACACGCCTTGCGATATTTCCACGCCTTTGAGGTAGCTCTCCACCATTGCCTCGTTGCTCTCCATGAAGGCCACGCGCAGGGCAGGGGCGAGCTGGTCGGCGTTCTTCACCTTGCTCACGCCGAAGCTGGAGCCGTCGGCTGCCGGTTTCACGAAGCATGGCATGCCCAGGCGCTTCTCAATCTCGGCGGGGTCGTAGTCGTCGTCGCGACGCAGCAAGATGCTGTCGGCGACGTTCACGCCAAAGCCGCGCAGGTAATTGTTGAGCACGAACTTGTCGAACGTCATGGCCTCCACCAGTACGCCTGAGGTGGAGTAGGGCAGGTGGATAAGGTCGAAATAGCCTTGCATCAGGCCGTTCTCGCCCGGCTGGCCATGTATGGTGATATAAGCGTAGTCGAACACCACGGCCTTGCCGTCCTCATCTATGAAGGAGAAGTCGCTCCTGTCGATGGGTGCCACGTTGCCGTTGTCAAGGTTGACGTGCCAGTTGGTGCCCTTGATGTCAACTAAGTAGATATTGTAACGCTCCTTGTCGAAAAAGGAGTAAAGTCCTTGTGCCGAGCGCAGCGAAACGTCGTGCTCTGATGAATCGCCACCGCAGACGATGGCAATGTTTCTTTTTAAATTTTCCATTTGCTGTTAATATACTTTCTCCATTTATCTATCAATGCCTCAAAGTCGTCGGGCCACTGCGAGTCGAAGTCCATCTCCTCTCCCGTGCGCGGGTGCTTGAACCCGAGGGTCTTGGCGTGCAGTGCCTGTCGTGGGCACAGCTCAAGGCAGTTGTGTATGAACGCCTTGTAGGATGAGCTTCGTTGCCCCCACAGTATCTCCGTGCCTCCGTATCTCTCGTCGCCAAACAGCGGATGCCCTATCTCTTTCATGTGGGCGCGTATCTGGTGGGTTCGCCCGGTCTCCAGCACGCACTCCACGAGTGTGGTGTAGCCGAAGCGTTCCAGCACGCGCCAATGCGTCACGGCCGGCTTGCCTATGCCCGAGTCGGGCGCGAACACTTTCATGCGCAGCCTGTCTTTCGGGTCACGGCTTATGTTGCCCTCTATCCGCCCGGCGTCTTCCTGCAGGTTTCCCCACACGAGGGCGTTGTAGGCGCGGTGCGTGGTCTTGTGGAAAAACTGCTTCCCGAGCGATGTCTTCGCATCGGCGGTCTTCGCCACCACGAGCAGTCCGCTTGTGTCCTTGTCTATGCGGTGCACGAGTCCCACGGCTGGGTCGTTGGCGTTGAATGTCTTCAGGTCGCGCAGGTGCCATGCCACGGCGTTGATGAGCGTGCCGTTGAAGTTGCCCGCTCCCGGGTGCACCACCATTCCGGCCGGCTTGTTCACCACGAGCACGTCGTCGTCCTCATACACTATGTCGAGCGGTATGTCCTCCGCCTGTATCGTGGAGTCGTGCTTGGGGTGGTCGAGCATGAGCGTGATGACGTCTTCTGGTCTCACCTTGTAGTTGCTCTTCACGGGCTTGCCGTTCACCTGTATGCACCCCGCGTCGGCAGCCGTCTGTATGCGGTTGCGCGAGGAGTGCTGCATGTGCTCGGCGAGGAATTTGTCTATCCTCACCGGTTGCTGTCCGGTGTCCACCGTCATGCGCCAGTGCTCAAATTGCCCTGGTTCCCCGGTCGTGGTCTCGTCTTGCGGCTCCTCTATTATGTCGTCTATTGTCAAATCGTCGGTCATTGTTCTCGTCCTTGATGTTTATTCCACGGGCGTGAAGGGGTCCTCCTCCGGTTCCACTTTCTTCTTGGCGTGCTCCTCCTCCGCGGGCGCGCCCACCTCTTGAAACTCGTCCACGTCGCCCTCGCCGTTGTCGGGCGTGTTGAGCTCCGGGTCAACGTAGTCCACCGAGTCGCTCGCGTTTCTCATGCCGTTGCCGGCCTGTATCACGAGCCGCGCGTCCACGGGTATGCGGTCGCCATAGGCCACGTGCCTCCCGTTTACGATTATGCCGTAGACCCAGTCTTTCTCTCCCGGCACAAACTGCGGCGGGTTGAGCTTGAATCCCATTGCCGTGAGCTTTGCCATGGCCTCGCGCAGCGAGCAGTTGTCTATCACGTCGGGCAAGGCTATCGTGGGCGTGTGGGTGGCGTTGATGGTCACGTACACCGTGCGTCCGGGCTTCACGCGCTCTCCCGGCGCTGGATATTGCTCGAGTATGCATCCCGGTGGCAGCGTCTTGATGTAGCCGGTGTCGCTCACCTCAATGTTGAGGCCGAGCTCCGAGAGCACATGCTCCGAGTCCTCAAAAGTCTTGTGGGTGAGGTTGGGGATGGTGACGGCTTCGCCGTGGTGGGTGTAGATGTCTACGGCAAACTTGAACCCTATGGCAAGGGCCACGATGACCATCGCCATTGCCATGAGGTTGCCCCAGAGCTTCATGCTCTTGAATTTGCCTATGAACTCTTTAATCGACATCGGTTGCTGTTTTTCACATTATATAAATAAGGCGCGGTTCGGCCTATGGTGTGCAAAGGTAAGTAAAAAGGCTGGAAAGGGAAAGAAAATGCGTTTTTTTCTCTCTCGAAATCAACTGCTCACCGCAAACGCGAAACTATCAGTCAATACAAAAGGCAGACAAAGGTATACCCTTGCCTGCCTTTTGCTGCGTGCTGACGTTGTGAGAAAGCTTACTTTCCGTGATTCTCATCAGAAACAGTGAGCTTCTTGCGGCCACGAGCGCGACGAGAAGCCAAAACGCGACGGCCGTTCTTGGTGGCCATACGCTCACGGAAGCCATGCTTGTTCACACGGCGGCGATTGTGAGGCTGAAATGTTCTTTTCATCTTTTATTCGTAATTTAATTGTTATCTGTTGTTGCTTCAAGGGCAAACTAAACCCTTTCGGGATGCAAAATTACTCATAAAAATCGAATTGACAAAGAATTATATCATTTTTCGATGTTTTTTTCTGATTTCTTAGTAACTTTGCACTCGCTTACAACGCATAATAATATAGTAAACATACAATTACCATGATTAATTCACAGGAAATCAAGAAAGGCACTTGCATCCGTATGGACGGTGGCATTTGGAAGTGCATCTGGTTTGAGCATCGTAAACCCGGAAAGGGCAATACCGTTATGAACACCAAGCTGAAGAATGTTGCCGACGGCCGTGTGCTGGACCGCACGTTCCAGGTCGGTTTCAAGCTCGACGACGTTCGCGTGGAGCATCGTCCATACCAGTATCTTTACGAGGATCCCACAGGCTGCATCTTCATGAACCAGGAGACTTACGAGCAGTTCCCTATCAGCCGCGACCTCATCACTGGCGGTGAGTTCATGAAGGAGGGCGATGTCGTAGACGTGCAGCTTTCTGCCGACGATGGCGCCATTCTCTCTGCCGAGATGCCTCCTAAGACCAACCTCGTGGTGGCTCACTCTGAGCCGGGCGTGAAGGGCAACACCGCTACCAACGCCACAAAGCCCGCCACACTGGAGACCGGCGCCGAGATTCGCGTGCCTCTCTTCATCAACGAGGGTGACCTCATCACGGTCAACACCGAGGATGGCAGCTATGTTGGTCGCGTGACCGAGAAGAAGTAAAAACAGGTCATATCTTATATATTGGAAACGTCCGCAGCCACAGAAACCATGTGATTGCGGACGTTTTCTTTTTACATTACGACAAAGGTAAATGAAATACAGCATTATCGTTCCCGTTTACAATCGTCCCGACGAGGTGGACGAACTCTTGGACAGTCTGACCCGACAGGTCTGCAACGACTTTGAGGTGATAATCGTAGAGGATGGCTCGGCCAACCCTTGCAAGCAGGTCTGCGACAAGTATGCCGACCGCTTGGCGATAAAGTATTTCATGAAGCCCAACAGCGGCCCCGGCCAGAGCCGCAACTATGGCGTGGAGCGTGCCTCGGGCGACTATGTGCTCATTCTCGATTCCGACGTGGTGGTGCCCGAGGGCTATCTCCAGGCCGTCGACGATGAGCTGCGGCGCGAGCCGTGCCAGGCCTTTGGAGGGCCAGACCGTGCCGCCGACTCGTTCACGCCGACGCAGAAGGCCATATCCTATTCCATGACGAGTTTCTTCACCACGGGCGGCATACGTGGCGGCAAGAAGAAGCTCGACAAGTTTTACCCGCGCTCGTTCAACATGGGCGTGCGTCGCGATGTCTACAACGAGCTGGGCGGATTCTCGAAGATGCGCTTCGGCGAGGACATCGACTTCTCCATCCGCATCTTCAAGGCCGGGTGTCGTTGCCGCCTGTTCCCCGGCGCTTGGGTCTACCACAAGCGTCGCACCGACTTCCGCAAGTTCTGGCGGCAGGTGTTCAACAGTGGCATAGCGCGCATCAACCTGTACAAGAAATACCCCGAGAGCCTGAAGCTGGTGCATCTCCTGCCCATGGTGTTCACCGTTGGCGTGTTTTTCCTCCTCGCCCTTTTCGTGGCCGGCGCGGTCATTGCCCAAGCTTGCTGCCAATCGCTGGGCATCGCGCTCAGCCTTGTCGCCTTGTCGCCGCTCGTGCTCTATTCCCTCCTCATCTTCGTCGACTCCAGTCTCCACAACCACAGCCTACGCATCGGCCTGTTGTCCATCCGTGCCGCGTTCACCCAGCTCATGGGCTATGGCTGCGGCTTCATCAAGGCATGGTGGCAACGGTGCGTGCAGGGCAAGGGCGAGTTTGAGGCCTATAAGAAGAATTTTTATAAATAGAGTGGATTTGTTTTTCTCGACGATAATGCCTGTGAAGTCACAACCATGCTAAATAGTCGCCATGGGAAGTCGTGGCGTCTACATCAAGAATGGACGCAAGTATGTAGAGAAATAAAAACTTTCCCGAAAGAGATAAATAGCTACATTCTTTTAGAACCTAAAATCCGCAAGCCATATCAATGGCAATCTCAATGGCAGTAAAGAGCTTG